>ERZ1035006.14-NODE-14-length-139613-cov-74.579608_pt1 | contig 139613 bp, 116 predicted proteins | sample MGYA00520694_ERZ1035006 | MGnify/ENA primary metagenome ERZ1035006 (study PRJEB33766, sample SAMN09781746) | gut metagenome | biome: gut microbiome | host: Homo sapiens | place: Madagascar | study: EMG produced TPA metagenomics assembly of the PRJNA485056 data...
CAAAAGTAATTTATTGTATTTCAAAAGGTTATTTAGTAAAAAATTTGATTAAATTTTGGATAATTTATAGAGATTTTTTGAGGAAGTGGCAGGGGCAGAAAGACTCGAACTCTCAACCGTCGGTTTTGGAGACCGCTGTTCTACCATTAGAACTATGCCCCTGTGGAATTGCCGTAGTATTATCAACAAATTGCCCCTCTTTGTAAAGGGGCATACCAAAATAAATTTAATAATTTTTTAACAATGGCTTATATAAGGCTTTTGTTAAGTTTCACTTTGAGCCTTTTCGCCTTCACTCTGTTCTAATTTCTTCATTTCAAAGAAATTATGACGAGTTTTATAGTAAAACACCGCAAGAATTGAGGTAATCACGGTCATATAAAGAGCATATTGGCCATAACTCTTTATCATGTCAGACAAAGGTAAACCTCTCATAGCAAAGTCACGCCAGAATTCATACTCCCATGTAAGTGGGAAACAAAACTTAACTGTATTTACCCAAGCAGGCATATAACCTGATGCTAAAAGAGCTCCTCCAAGGATAAAGCCTGGTGGCACAATTAAGATCATCTTACTGCCACCTTCACTAGGTTGATTAGTCTTCCATGTAACTAATAGAGCTAGCACACTAATTGAGAAACCTGTCATCAACATGCTTGGTAAATGGAAGAAATAGTTTCCTTCAAATCTCATCTGCCCAAAGATAATCAATGGTGCTGTAACAAGTGAGATTGCAGTAGTGTAGATAAGAGAATAAGGCAACAATCTTGCTAAAAGACAGGCAAATCCATCTTCTAAAATTGCCTGCCAGCGCATTGAGATCTTAAAGCGTCCTACTAGCATTACTGAGGTAAGTCCTAAGATAATGGATGAGAAAAAATAGATAAAGGCACTACAAAAGGTAATAGATGCTGAGGTTGTAGGATTGTACAGTTCTCTTTTTACCATATCCATAGGTTGCAACAGAGCCTGTACCTTTTCACTTGAAGCTTTAGCAAGTGCTGCCACTTCTGGAGCTGAGTTCTCAGCTCCTAATGTAGCAATCATCTCACTTAAATTAGCAATAGCCTGACCGTTTTGCCCCAGATTTGAGTAATCGGCAAAATAGCCTATATTAAAAGTTTTGTCGCGTCTTTTGAGCTCTTTTTCTAAGTCTTTTGGGAAATAGAGTACACCGATATTTTTATCATGAGCTGTAAGATCACTAACAGATACAGGTGAATGGTAAACCTCAGTGATCTCAACATAGGCTGAGGTATTTAATTTCTCAATTAAGGTTGTAGATAACTGTGAGCTATCAAGATCGACAACCGCAATCTTACCTTCAAACACTTCACCATGACGGGAACATACTGATACTATCAGGGTGATCATAATCGCCATCATGAATGCTGCAATATGGTAAGGTATGAACCTGCCTGAGAGCATAGCTTGAAACTCTTCATCGATGGAGGCTATGATCTTATTCATCACGTACCTCCATCGTCATACCGGTAAGAACCTCTTTTGAATCTACATAAATTCTTACCTGAAAGGAGGTCAGATCACCTAAACCGCGCTCACGGGTCATTCTAAGATCTGCAAAGGTAGGAGCTACTGTTGCAAACCTTACCGTACCTGTAAGATCTTTATCTGTAGCTACACAATGAACTTTTACTTTATTGCCTTTTTTATACTTTAGTACCTGCTCTTCACTTACATAGATATCAAAGTACTTTCTATCAGTCTCAAGTGTAAGACCTGAAGAGTTAGGAGATACCAGCTCCCCTTGCTGATACAGAATCTTTAAGATCTTGCCATCACATGGAGCAATTAAAGTAAGACGACTGTAGTTGACCTCTTCTTGTTTTAATTGAACCTCAGTCTGCTTTAATTGAGATTTAAGGTTGTCTAAAGCGTTTAGCATGTTATCAATCTCAAGTCTTTCATTCTTAATTGATAACAAGGTCATACCCTTTGCTGAACCTGTTCTCTTTAACTTTTCTATCTGCTCGTCTGTGGCACCGTAAATTGCTGCCTGTAACTTACGCAAAGCCTGAGTTTTTGCTGCACCTGCCTGGATATTCTGTGAATTGGCGCTGTCATAGTCAGACTTTGAGATACTTCTGGTATTAACTAAAGAGTTAGCTCGTTTATATTGCTTTTGTGCTAAGAGCTTTGCTGACTCTGATACGGTAAGAGATTGCTTTAACTGTTCAATCTCTTTCCATTTGGTTAACTCCTCTAAATCTACATTAGCTTTTCTAATTTCAATTTCATTTTCTTTTGAAAGAATTAAAGCCTTTTGAGCTTCAATGGTAGCTTTGGTTCTTTCAATACTAATAGCTGTATCGGTGTCATCTAAGACCATCAGAACATCACCTTTTTTAACTATTTGAGATTCTTCAATGTCACGCTTTAACAGCACCCCTCCTACATTTTCAAAAGAGACATCCACTGTATCCGCGGTTAAGACTCCTGACTTAATGCTTTTAGCAATAGTGGTGGCATCACCTCTTGAACCAAAATAAATAAGAGTAGAACTAATGATGAGTAATGAAAACATGGTAAGCAGAGTCCTTAGAGCGCCTCTACTCATAATTGAATTTAACTTCACTTTTACATACCAAAATTCTGTGGCGGTACGCGTTCTTACTGGTACCTGTAACTTACAGTATGGAAAAATTGAAAAATTTTTGTACGTTACAAAATTAAAAAAGTTGTGCAATACAAAAGCTACATCTTTCAAAAAGTTATTCATGTATCACACAAAATTTACCCCCTTCTGCTCAATAAGATAATGACAATTTTGTCATTATCTTATTGAGAATTTCTAAAATCGATCTATACTTAATGACACAAGTGTCATTAAGAGCTAATAAAAATGGATACTAAAAACAGAATAAGACGCAAAGATACACGTCCTGCTGAAATCGTCATGTGCGCGATGAAACTGTTTGTTGAAAATGGCTATTTTGAGACTAACTTTCAGGATATTGCCAATGAAGGACATCTGGCGCGCTCAACAATCTATCTGTACTTTAAAGATAAGAAATCAATCTTAAAGGCTGCTCTAAAAAAGAAATTTGAAGAGAATAAAAACAACTTAATCGATTTGAATCAGGATGAGAAAGATACTTTCCATGAAAGAATGGCAAAGCTCTTAACTAGGATGCAAAAAATTACCCAAGACGAGTTCTTTAAGCGTTTTTGCATCATGATGGCTGAACTATCAGCTAAAGATCCTGAAATTGCCATGATTTGGAAAGAAGAGATTTTTGACAAATTAAAAGAGATCTGGGCTTCCATGTGTGAAAAGTTCAACCTTGATCCAAAATACAGAGAATATATCTTTAATGTTCTCTATTCTGTCTTTTTTATGTCCTGTATTTCGTCTGTCTGCTTTTGTGAAGATAACCCTTTTATGGATTTTGCTTCATTTGCAGAAATTACTAAGACTGATGTTCAACAGGCTAAGTATGATTGGATGCTAAATCATGAATAAGAAGTTAATTGCTGTCCTTTTCGTAATCACTGCTGCTATCTGCGCAGGCATTATGTACTCAAAATATGATGGTTCAGAAGCACTTTCAAAAGCTTATGGCAATGTTGATATCAGACAGAGCTCACTAGCTTTTGAAAGATCAGGTCGTATTGTCAAATTAAACTTTGATGAAGGACAAAAGGTTAAAAAAGATGAGATCTTAGCTGTTCTTGATACAGAGGCTCTTAACTATCAGATACAGATCAATGAAGCTAATATGCGCCAAGCTAAAGCCTCATTAGATGAAATGGTTCGAGGCTATAGAACAGAGGATATTAAACAGGCTGGAGCCAATGTAAAAAGGCTTGAGGATAACTTAAAGCTTGCAACCGTTACCAACGAGCGTTACCAGAAACTGTATAGAGCAAGAAGTGTTTCTGCTCAGGAAAAAGACAATGCTTTTTACTCTATGACACAGATTAAAGCTCAACTAGATGAAGCTTCAGCTAAATACAAGCAGATGCTAAAAGGCTATCGAGTTGAGGATATTGAAAAGGCTCAGGCTCAATATGATGGCGCTGTAGCAGAGGTTAATTACTTAAATTACCAAAAGAATGAGCAGAGTGTTATTAAAGCCCCATTTGATGGTGTCATTCGCACAAGAAAGAGTGAGCTAGGTGATATGACTTCTCCTCAAAGCACTGTTTATGAGTTATCAGTAATAGATAAAAAGAGAGTACGTGTCTATTTGACAGAAAAGCAGTTACCTTTAGTAAAGGTAGGCGCTAAAGCTTATATCAGTGGTGTTGACGACAATAAGGTTGAAGGAAATGTAGCTTACATCAGTGATACTGCAATGTTCACACCTAAGACTGTACAAACAGAAGACTTAAGACCTGATCTTGTGTATGAGGTAAGAGTTGATACTAATGATCCTGAGAACAGACTGCGTTTAGGTCAGAGTGTAACTGTAGAATTTTCAGAAAAATAAGTAACTGTAGTAAAAGCGCAGATTAAAGAGCAAAAAGATGAACGGCATTATTGAGATTAGCTCTCTTTATAAATCCTATAAGGTACAAGGCAAGAAAGATGTAAATGTCTATAGTGATTTTTCACTAAACATTGCTGCATCTAATCATTTTATTTGCCTTACAGGACCAGACGGTGCTGGTAAATCTACGCTTTTAAAATTACTCTCAGGCGTTATAAGACCTGATGGCGGTGAAGTGTTATTAGATGGATTAAAGCCTGACAATAACAGTGAGAATTTCACAAAAGTTGTAGGCTACATGTCACAAACACTAGGCTTATATGGAGAGTTAAGTGTTTTTGATAATTTGAGGATCTTCTCAGGATTAAAAGGTCTTAATTTAAAAGAAAACCAAGCTTATCTTTTAGATTTATTAGATAAAGTAAATCTCTTGCAGTTTAAAGATCGTGAAGCTGACGCCCTCTCTGGTGGTATGAAACAAAAGCTAGGTCTTACCTGTGCTATAGCATCAAAGCCTAGAATTTTAATTCTAGATGAACCTACCGTAGGTGTTGATCCTGTATCTCGTCAAGAGTTATGGGACATTATCTATGACTATATCAATAAGTCACAAGCTTACTGTATCTTTTCTACAGCTTATCTTGAAGAGGCTGCAAAAGCTGATATCACCTTAATGATGAATGATGCTAAGGTGGTACTGCAAGGCAAACCTTCCGATATCTCAAAAAAGATGGAAGGCAGGACCTACAGTGTTGAGTTAGGAGAGCTCAACTACCAAAAAACCGTACGCGAGGTTATGTCTATCTCAGAGCGTTGTTGCAAAGGATCCCCTCTTATCGATGTCTGCCCTCGCTTGAGCAAAATCGATATAGTTACCAAAGATAAAGACAGTAAAAAAACTGTTTATGACTTTTTAAAAGACAATCTAGGCATTGAGGTTACTGTAGAGAAAAGAAAACCAATTCTTGAGGATGCCTATATCTATCAGAGCTATTTAAACAGATTACAAAAAGAAAGCGATGATACAAGCTGTAGCAGTACAACTGCTGATACTTACAAGTCATCAGAGAAGAGTACTACTCAAAAAAATAAATCTTTCTGTACACCGCTTAAAGTAACACCTTATGACACAGGAGAGCCTGTAGTCATGGTCGATAAAATCAAAAAGAATTTTGGTAACTTTACTGCTGTTCATCAATCAAGCTTTAAAGTACATAAAGGCGAGATCTTTGGATTATTAGGTCCAAATGGAGCTGGTAAAACCACAACCTTTAGAATGATCTGTGCTTTGTTAAAGCCTACCTCTGGCAATGTTACGGTAAACGGCTTTGATCTTAAACATGCAAAAGATGATGCCAGAGCTACCATAGGCTATGTATCTCAAAAATTCTCTTTGTACAGAAAGTTAAATGTCTATCAGAATTTAGAGTACTTTGGTCTTAGTTACGGACTTGAGGTAAAACCTCTAAAAACTCGTATTGAAGAGTTATTAGATGAGTTTTCATTACGTAAATACAAAGATGTTCAAAGTGAAGATCTGCCCTTTGGTTTACAGCGTCAGCTCTCCATGGCCTGTGCTTTAATTCATAAACCTAAGATCCTGTTTTTAGATGAGGCAACATCTGGAGCCGATCCTGTAGCAAGACGTGTCTTTTGGGACAGGGTGAGTGCTTTAGCTTCAAGTGGAACCTGTGTGATTGTAACTACCCACTTTATGGAAGAGTCTGAGTATTGCGATAACTTTTTAATTCAGGATCAGGGAAAGATCTTAGTTTTAGGTGCTCCTGACAAGATCTGCATTAAAGACGGTCACAGAATCAGTATTGAGCAGGCCTTTGTGGAGCTCGTTCATAAGTTTAGAGCTCAAAAGACATAAAGGAGAATGAGTATGTTCAGATATCTACCAATTCTTCTAGAAAAAGAGTTCAAACAGATTTTAAAAGACAAATCTGTCTTTGTCTTAGCCTTTTTACTGCCAATGCTCTTAGTAGTCATCTACGGTAGTGCTGTAAGAATGGAAGTAAAGCCTGTAAAGCTGTGCATCAGCACTTATTATGAAAGTGCTTTAGAAAGAGCGATTACAGATGAGTTTATTGGCTCCCCTTACTATGAGGTAACTGTTGAGAAAAGCTTTGCTAAGGCTCAGGAGTCATTTGATGACAACAAAGTAAAAGCCCTTTTGTACTTACCAAATGATCTTCCAAACAGAGTGCAAAAAGGCAACGGTGAGCTTATGCTATATTTAAATGGTGTGGAAGCTCAGCTCTCATCCATCTCTGAACTTTACATAAAATCTACCATCCAAAGTGCTGTTTCAAAATTAAGTAATACCAAAAGCTCAAGAATTACGGTTAACACCCGCAACTGGTTTAATGAGTCAAATGAATCTGTATGGTTCTTAATGTCAGGACAATACGTAAGTATCATTACTTTAATCAGTATCTTTTTAGGTGGCTTTGTAATTGCTCGTGAATGGGACAGGGAAACGATTGAGTCATTAGCTGCTACTAGTGCTTCAGCTTTTGAGATTGTACTCTCTAAAGTCATTGTCTATTACATTATGGCTATCTGGTCGATGTTTATCATCCTAGGGTTGGGTGAGCTTTTATATGACATTCCTATTCGAGGCAGTATCATAGGTTTAGTTTTCAGTTTATCTGTATATGTATTAGAGATGATCTGCTTAGGTGTACTTATCTCATCTTTCATGAAGAATCAGTTCACCGCAGCTCAAATTGCTGTGATCATAGGTTTCCTGCCTACCGTGATGTTGTCAGGTCTAATTTTTGATTTACGCGCCGTACAGCCTTTTATTCGTGTTATAGGTACGATTATTCCTCCTACCTATGAAGTTAAAGCTATGAGAATTAACATGCTATCAGGTGGCAGTGAGTTATTCTTAGTAGCAAACTTCTTTATTCAACTTTTTTGGTGTGCGCTGTTTTTCATCCTTACAGTAAGACAGGTTAAAAAGGACAGCAAATGATGAGAACTCTAATCAGAAGATCTTTGCTAAGAATTTTAGCTTTAATCAAAAAAGAAATCTTAACCATTTTAATGGACAAAAAGTCACGAGCCGTACTTTTTGCCCCAATCATCGTGCAGTGTATTATCTTTGGTTATGGCGCTTCTTATCACTTAGAGAGCGTACCTTATGCTATCTATAATCAGAGTAATGACAGTGTAAGTTATGAGATTGAGCAGGAACTTTTAAAAACACCAAAGTTCAAACTCATTGAAAAGTGCCACACCATGGGCTGTTTAAGAGAGAGTGTGGATTCTCAAAAGAGTCTTATCGGTATCTTTATAGACTCAAACTTTAAGAATACCCTTCAGGCTAATATCATTCTTGATGCACGAAATACAGCCTCTGCAAATACCGCTTCTGGCTATGTCACCTCTATTATAGAGAATATTAACAATCGCCTCTATGGTAAAAGTGCACTTAACATCAACTCACGCTTTTTATTTAATGAGAATAACTACACTCGCTATACCATCTTAATTGGTATGACTTTAGCTTTATCTGTAATTCAGGTGTTATTACTCTCCTCATTGAGTGTTTCAAGAGAGAAAGAAGAAGGCTCTTATGACATGATGATCATGACTCCAGCAAGACCTTTTGAAATGCTAATTGGTAAAGCCATACCTCCTATTGTGATTGCTTTTATCCAATCATTTATCCTGATTGCAATCTGTCGCTTTTACTTTGAAATACCAATGCGAGGAAATATCTTTGCAATCTTTACTTTAATTACCATATTTGCTTTTGCTATTGTAGGAATTGGACTTGCTATCTCTACCTTGAGTAAAACCACTATGCAGTCACTCGTCGCAGGATTCTCACTATGTCTTGTATTAATTATGGCCTCAGGTCTTATTACCGCAGTTGACGGAATGCCTTATTGGTTTAAAGCTGTAGCTTACTGTAACCCTGTGTACTATGGAATTAACTCAATGTGGCAACTCTACTTACAAGGATGCTCTATCTTTGATTTGACCGATAAAATCATACCTTTAATCATGGTGGGTATTGTTACTCTATCAATGGCTTCATATCTATTTAGACATAAGCTTGAGTAAAAAAATTTAATTTTATCCATACCTAAAAATCCCTGTTAATTAGTGTATAATGTAGCTTTCAGGAACAGCGAAAAAACGCAACCGCTCCTGAAAGCGAATGCGTCCCCGTTCTTACTGGATTTCACTCAGTGTAAGGGACAAAAAATGACCAATCCACTTTTCCAAAAAGATATCATCTCAATCTCAGAGTTTTCAAAAGATCACATTGAACTAATTCTGAAAACTGCATTTGAATTAAAAGCACATCCTCGCAATGATTTATTAAAAGACAAGTTAATCGGTGTAACTTTCTTTGAAGGTTCAACCCGTACCAGACTATCTTTTGAAACTGCTATTCAGCGCTTAGGTGGTAGAGTTATCGGTTTCTCTGATGCTACTAACACCTCTTTAGGCAAGAAAGGCGAGACCTTTATGGACTCAATGAGGATCATCACCTCATATACTGATGCCCTGGTAATCCGCCACAACAAAGAAGGTGCTGCAAGATTAGCAGCTGATATTTCACCTGTACCTGTAATTAACGCAGGTGACGGTTCAAATCAGCACCCTTCACAGACCATGTTAGATTTATTCACCATTAAAGAAACTCAAGGCCGTTTAGAGGATATCTCAATTGCCTTTGTAGGTGACTTAAAGTACGGTCGTACCGTTCACTCATTAGCTGAAGCTTTATCACTGTATAACGCAAGAATTTACTTAGTTTCTCCTGAGTCATTAGCAATGCCTCAGTACATCCTTGATGATTTAACCAAGCGTGGTATTACCTTCTCAATTCACAATTCATTAGAAGAGGTTATGCCTAAGATCGATATTCTGTACATGACTCGTGTACAGAAAGAGCGTTTTGATGAAACTGAGTATCAGCACTTAAAGTCAAAGTTCATCTTAACCCCTGAAGTTTTAGCTGATGCTAAAGAGAATATGAAGATCTTACACCCTCTCCCAAGAATCGATGAGATCACACCTGAGGTTGACAATACCCCATATGCTTACTACTTCAAGCAGGCTGCAAACGGTGTATATGCACGTGAAGCTATTCTTTCATTAGTATTAAACAAGGAGATTTAAGATGTCAGACGCTCATGTAGAAAACAACAAATCAAAGCTCCTTGTTGAGGCTATTGCTAACGGTACTGTGATCGATCATATTGCTCCAGGTCAGGCAATCAACATCATTCGTATGTTCAAGTTCTTAAGCAAGAACAATCAGCTAACCGTAGGCTTTAACTTACGTTCTGGTAACTTAGGCAAGAAAGACATCATCAAGATTTCTGATGTCGTATTCTCTCCAGCTCAGACCGAGCAGATCGCTGTATTAGCTCCTAATGCAACCATTAACCAGATCAAGGATTTTAAGGTTGTAGACAAATACAAGTTAAGATTACCTTTAGAGACTGTAGGTGTCTTCAAGTGCCCAAACAGCAACTGCATTACTAATGATGAAAGAGATGCTAATGCTCGTTTTAAGATCTCAACTGAAAACGGCAAGGTGTTCATGAAATGCAGATACTGTGAAAGAGTATTTGAGCGTGAAGTTGTATTAGAGTACAACGGACTTGAGGTTAAATAATTAGCTTCAGTTAATTTCCGAATCTACAAGGAGAGCGCAGATTTTGTAAGTTTTTTATGACATAGCAATCTGCGAACATCAAAAGTCCGATTTAAAAAGTCGGACTTTTTGTTACAGCTGTTTTTCAATCTCTACCAGATCTTCATCCATCTTTTCATACTCAGCATTTAACTCTTCATCTGTGATCATGTCATCTTGATCAGGCTCGTATTTATGCTTAGCTTCAGATAAAGGAATATCAATAGCTTTATACATTGTTTTATAGATGACAGCTATTTCATCAAAGTAATAACCACCTTTGTATACAGAAAGCATAATGGTATCTAGATCTTAGAGTATTCTTGATAGAGACTTGTTTGAGAACTTAAGACCATTTTTAGAAGCAGCATCTGACTTTTCATAATCTCTAATGCGGGTGTTAAATATCATCTTTAGAGAAACAGCAATAAGCTGACAGAGGAACTTGCCATGGAAGGCACGGTCAGATGATGAGAATATACGGTCAAAGTTTAAAGGAAATAAGAACTATCTGTGTGAGAGTTTATGAAGGGCCTAAAGGCATTTAGGATTTCAGGAAATTGGATTTGAAAAGTTAAACATTACTGCTCTAAATGAAATTCAAAGCAGTAAGTTAATTAAAGATCAGCGTAAACTGCGCTGTTTGAATCAAACTCCGGAGCTATTTCAGCTTCAATTCTTGTTTTATTGAACTCTTGAACGAATTCTAGGAACTTGTCTTCTTTTACAGGTTTAGAGTAATGATAGCCCTGTAAGAACTCAACACCATTTTTTGCCAGAACTTCAGCCTGTTCAGCTGTTTCTACACCTTCGGCTACAACAGAAATACCTAAGGTATGGAACATCTTAATACAAGCTATCATGATGGTTCTTGCCTGCTCATTATTAGGCTCAAATGCAGGCCAAATTAAAGACTTATCCATCTTCACAAGATCATACTTAACAGCAGCCACCTGAGACAGATTAGAATAACCAGTACCGAAGTCATCCATAGAAAACTTATAGCCAAATGACTTTAACTTCTCCATATTGTCTAAAGCAACCTTACCGCTGCGTACTAAAGCTGTTTCTGTCACCTCAAGATTGATCATCTTAGGATCAAGACCATAGCTCTTTACGGTCTGATGTAATCTAAAAGGGATGGTAGGATCTGCTATCTGAATACCTGAGAGGTTGACCTCGATATACTTGATACCAAGTTTTTCAACTTCATTATCTTTAATAAACTGACATACCTTTGAGAAGACCTGATCACCAATCTTACTGATTAGACCACGTCTTTCTGCTACAGGAATGAAAACCTCTGGTGAGATAAAACCAAATGACTTGGTATCTTTTAATCTTACTAAAGCTTCAGCTGACTCACAGCGATTAGTCTTGGTATTGATAATAGGCTGATATACAACATAGAAACCATCTTCATCTACTGCTCTTTGAATCAGTCTTTCAACAGAAAGAATATAGTTTCTCTTATCAGCAATTTCTTTATCAACGATTAAAACTGAGTGGTCATTCTGCGCTTCATAATGAGACTGACAGAATGAAATAAGCGAGAATAAAGACTCAGCATTATCAGCACTGGTAGGGCACTCTACTGCACTTACAATATAAGTAGGCTGAATTGAACTATCCTCAATTAAGAGAGCCTTATCTGATACTTTATATCGAGCACTCCAGTCGGTTAACTCTTCTTTTGAGAAGAGGATGAAACCAAAGCTGAATTCTGAAATTCTAAAGATATTACGGTTACTAAAATCAGGAATTGATTTTACTGATTTAGCAATACAATCTAAACAGGTTGATAAGCTGTAGGTTGAACGTAATGAAGTGGTGTTCTGCATTGAAAAACAGATCACAAAGAAGTTCTTATTCTCACCAAAGAGCTCATCGATTACCATCTCAAAAGCATTGCGAGATAATAAAGAGTGAATATCCTTATCCTCATTCTCTTTTGAGTTCTCAAAGGAGATGTATACAAACATCACGATAAGAGCAATAGCTAAACTTATTAATGATGCTGTTGGCACCAAATACTGATAAATAGCAATGAACAGCCATGCAGCAAAGCAGAAAATAAAGTCATATTTAACTACTAAGTGTCTGTTTTTTACAGCATAAGCTAAAGCAGCAATTGCCATTACGCAGTAGGTAGCCGACATGATATAAACAATGTTTACTAATGTGCCGTATGAGTATGAACCCTTTACAGAAACACTGTAGTTAATATCACCAAACAGAATACCTAAAATTGCAATTATCAGAGGAATGGCTCTTAATAGAAGTTCTAGTGTTGAATAGTTTTTGACCTTTCTTCCGCGTAAATCAATATAGATAAATACATAAAAGGCCATCAAAGACAAAGAAGCAAAAAAGAATTGATGAATAATTCTATTTATCAGAATTGAAAAATATTGAGGATGAAATGAGGCATATATACAACCAATGTCGCATACAATGCAGAAAATAGATAAGACTAAGAAACCTTCAAATAATTCGGTTGAAAGTAACTTTACTCTTCTATATTGAAAAAATTCTATTGTAACTACTAGTACTACGCATAAGGCAACTAGTTGTGTGCCATAATCCATAGTTTTCTCCGATAATCTATTGTTCTAACTCATTCTACAATATGGAAAAATTTTTAACACTAGCAGTGCAAATTTAAATCGAGGCTATCACAAAAATTTTGATAATTAAGCGAATTTTGTATAAAAAATCCTCAGTGGAACATGTTATTGCATGAATTTTCTCCACTGAGGATCTTTATATCTAACTGCTTGAAAGCGCTGTTAATAACCCTAACAGCAAAAAAGCTTACAGTTAATTTTAAAGATTATCTAGCATTCTTATCTTCAAAGTATTTTTCTTCATTACCCCATGAAGCAACACCACTTTGATCTTTCATTAAAGAAGCTGTAAATACAGGCTCTTTGATGCCCTGTTTCTTCTGAGAAATGTAGTTATCAAATGCATAGAATGCGTACTTACCTAGGCGAACAATAGCATAAAGGTTGGTTAATGCTAATAGAGCCATACATAAGTCAGCTAAATCCCATACTACTGACAGTGAAGCATATGAACCGAAGAATACCATTGCAACAACTAAGATTCTGAAGACAGTCATTACATAGGTGTTCTTAGTTAAGTACATGATGTTAACTTCACCATAGTAGTAGTTACCAATGATTGAGCTGAAGGCAAATAAGGTAATGGTAAATGACATAAAGTATCTGCACCACTCACCTAACTGAGATGATAGAGATTCCTGAACTAGAGCAATACCAGTTACATCACCGCCGATTTCATATTTACCTGATAGTAAAACAATCACTGCTGAAGCTGAGCAGATAAATAAGGTATCAACGAATACACCGAAAGCCTGGATTAAGCCCTGCTTTACAGGATGAGATGTGGTAGCACAAGCAGCTGCATTTGGAACAGAACCTTCACCAGCTTCGTTAGAGAACAGACCACGCTTAATACCAGTCATGATCACTGCAGCAAAACCGCCAGCTACAGCTGACTGAGGAGCAAAAGCGTCATGGAAGATTAAGTAGAACATCTCAGGTACTGCTGATAAGTTCTTGAAGAAGATAACTAAAGCTACAATCAGGTATAAAGTTGCCATGATTGGAACTAAGAACTCAGTTACTTTTGCAATACGGTGAGCACCACCAAAGATCACCATTGAGGTTAAGATACATAGAACTAAACCGGTGATGATGGTGTCAAAGCCCATACTGTCATTTAATGCCATAGCAATGGTATTTGACTGTACTGAGTTATAGCTTAGAGCAAAAGTAATGGTAATTAAAACAGCAAATAAAGCAGCAACAGCAGGCTGTTTTAAAGCATTGCGGATGTAGTAAGCAGGACCACCGTGGTAACCACCCTCACGGAATGGAACCTTGTAGATCTGAGCTAAGGTACTCTCAACGAAGCCTGTAGCTGAACCGATTAAAGCGATGACCCACATCCAGAAGATTGCACCTGGACCACCTAAGGTTACTGCAATTGCGATACCTGCAATGTTACCTACACCTACACGTGAAGCTGTACTGATACAGAATGCCTGGAAAGAGCTGATCTCCTTACCCTTGGTTTTATGACCAACGATACCGTGTCTTAAAACACGAACCATTTCACCAACGTAGAAGATCTGAACGAACTTGGTTTTGATAGTGAAATATATGCCTAAACCAATCAAAACAACGATTAAGACATAAGACCACAGAACGCCATTAACAGCATTAATGGCTGAATCTAAAGTGTCTAGCATTTGAGTTATATCCAGTTAAGTAAAAAATTCAGTGACTATCTATTTTCAGTGACATTTTATGTTGTTGCGCTTTTTAAGACGCAGGAACTTAATTTTTCATTAAATTTCTAGTCAAAGATTGTAAAAAATCAGGTTATTGTCCCACAAAAAGCCTTTTTTACAAAGAGGGATATGAACTGCGCCGTTTTTGTTCATGCATTTTGTACACTTCAATTTACAAAATGCATGTGGTAACAGATTTTGGTGAGTGGTTAAATGAGGTTATGTTGAAAATAGGAGTTACTCTCTTTGCTATGCTGTACGTAACACCTTTTTCCTAAGATTTATATAGCTCAGAGTCATTAAGACTACACTTACAGCCCACGACACAGGATAAACTAAAAGCACACCTTCAAAATTATTGAGTACAGGTAGCGCAAATAGGATCCATAAAATTCTGAAGATACAGAATGAGAACAGCAATACCACCATTGGAACTAAACTCTTACCCGCACCCCTTATTGCTCCTGCAAAGACCTGAGTAAAGCCTAACATGCCATAGAATGGGCAGAAATACAGCATTGCAAGATATGCATAGTGGATAGCTTCTCTATCTGAGGTAAACAAGCTTAGAATTGGATTGTGGAAGACAAGCATGATAATGCCGATACCTGCTGTATAGGTAACTCCTATGATAAGACCACAAATGACACCTTTTTTAACGCGCTCAATACAGCCAGCGCCATAGTTTTGTCCTACAAAGGTTGCCATTGCAAGAGAAATACTTAACAAAGGCAAAATATCAAAACCGTCTATCTTAAGATAGATACCATAACCTGCGATGGTCTCGTAGCCAAAGACATTAACGCTTGACTGAATTAGCACATTTGAAAAACAGATCACGGTGTTCTGCATTCCAGCAGGAATGCCCATACGAAGAATTCTCACTAACATCTGCCTATGGAAACGGATTGCTTTTAAATAGACTCTGCATTCATTTTTTGTAGTCATGACGTAGTGTAATGAGAAGATACAGGCTAAAAGCTGACTGATGTTAGTGGCTATAGCAGCTCCTGCTACTCCCATATCAAAGACAACAATAAACAGTAAATCTAAAACTACATTGATAACTGAAACATAAGCTAAATAGAGTAAAGATCTTTTGGAATTACCAGAGGCATTTAAAATGCCTGCAATCATGTTGTAGAAGATGGTGAAAATAAGACCAAAAGAGTAGATAAATAAGTAGGTAACAGAGTCATCTAAAATATCTTTTGGAGTATTCATTGACTCTACCATAGGCCTTGTTAACAGCGCACACAGCACGGTTAAAACCACACCCAAAACTAGTGAAAAAGCTAAAGAGGTATGCACTGATCTGAAGACATTACGTCTGTTTTTAGCACCTAAACATTGAGCAATAACAACACCTGCGCCAACTGCTATACCCTGACAACCTGAAATAATTACTGTCACTATCATGGAGGTTGAAGATACTGCTGCTAATGCCTGTGATCCTACGTAGTTACCTACGATAATTGAATCAACAGTTGAATACATCTGTTGCAGGAAATTGCCTAAGATCAGAGGAATAGAAAAGAAAAGCAAGATCTTAAAGATATTGCCTTCTGTCATGAGTGTGATTTTGCTTTTTTGCTTGTCAGTCATAGTCTTAAATAATCTTTTTTTGCTTATTGTATGCCAATTTGCAAAATAGTCACTAGTAGGGCACTAATGATCAAGGATTAGACTTGAGACAACATGTATTGAGTGAGGTTAGTTTGAAATGTTTTCAGTATTATCTTGAGAGAGATGTTCTAATATTTCATTAGAAGATTGCTTAAATTTCTCCTCATCATCGACCATAGCACTTAATGAGGCTGTTAACTTTTCAATTTCATCAAGATTTCATTTTATGAATATACTGTAACTATGTAGAAGGCACAAATTGTATAACTTCTTGAAAAGTTGACATTTATCTTCTCCGTGAAATAATTACGGCACAAAATACAACCTAAAAGCTAAGAAATTACCATGCAGACAGATTTAACCAATGGAAGTGTTTTAAAGAACATTGCCTTATTCTCACTTCCTTTCTTTTTATCTTATTTCTTACAAACTCTTTATGGTTTAGCTGATCTTTTCATCATAGGTCAGTTCGATGGAGTAGATAGCATTACAGCTGTATCCATTGGTTCACAGATCATGCATATGATAACTGTCATGATTTTAGGTTTATCTATGGGCGCTACTGTATGTATTGCTCAGACTGTAGGAGCTAAAGATAAAAAGAAGTTAAGATACTGCATTGGTAATACTGTCACCGTATTTTTTATTGTATCTTTGATCCTTACAGGATTGTTGCTGTTCTTTACTGACTTTATTGTAGGTGTAGTAAAAACTCCAACTGAAGCTGTAGCAGGCACCAAAGAGTACCTTATCATCTGCTTTATCGGTATTCCTTTAATCACTGCTTATAACATCGTAAGTTCTATTCTAAGAGGCATGGGTGATTCAAAATCCCCTATGTACTTTATTGCTATAGCTTGTGTTGCCAATATCATTTTAGACTATGTATTTATCGGTTATTTTAAGTTAGGAGCAGTAGGTGCAGCCTTAGGTACTACTTTATCTCAGGGCATTAGTGTTATCTGTGCCCTCACCTATATCAATAGAAATAACTCAAGCGACTCATTCTCTTTTGCCTATTTAAAATTAAAAGGCAACATTGCCAAAAGATTATTACACATTGGTATTCCTATCTGCGCTCAGGACGGATTTATTCAGGTAGCCTTCATGGTGATAACCGTCATTGCCAATATGCGTGGTTTAACAGATGCTGCAGCTGTTGGCATTGTTGAAAAGCTCATAAGCTTTATCTTCCTGGTACCATCTTCTATGCTCTCTACAGTATCAGCTATGGGTGCTCAGAATATTGGTGCAGGTAAAATTGACAGAGCTAAACAGACCTTACGCTATGCTATCTACATTACCTTTATCTTTGGTGTGATTGTAGGAATTCTCTTCCAGTTTATCGCTGAAAACGCCCTTGAACTGTTCACTGAAAATCATTCTGTAATCGTCTCAGGTGGTAAGTACTTACAGGGTTATATTTGGGACTGTATGTTCGCAGGTATTGCCTTTAGCTTCAGTGGTTTCTTCTGTGCTTTAGGTAAATCAGAAATTTCCTTCTTGCATAACTTAATTTCGATTGTAACTTTAAGAGCTCCAGGTGCTTATGTAGCATCAATCATGTACCCTACAACCCTGTTGCCAATGGGTCTTGCTACAGCTAGTGGCTCCTTGCTCTCTGCAATTATCTGTACCATTGCTTATAAGGTTATTGCAAAGAAACTCTAATCTTAAGCGCATATTGATTTAGTAAAATATTTTACTATTACAGGTAATCGTATGCGCACTCGTGAAATCGTCAATGAGATAAATTCTCTTTTAAATCAGAGCACCTATCTTTATGTGCAATATTCGCAAGAGAACAGAATTTCATATGTAGAGATGATGGTGCTTTATGCCCTCTTAAATACATATGCTCCTCTTACTCAAATAGAACTGGGTGCTTACTATGTCATCTCTAAGCAAAGGATAAACTCTGCTGTAAAAAAAAATACAAATCAGAAGGTTTCATCCTTACTGTTCAAGATGAAAAAGATAAAAGACAAAAGTATTTAAAACTTACGTCTTCAGGTGAAAAGTACGCACACTCTGTTTTGGACAAAATGATGAAAATTGAGGATGAAGTCACTGCTATTTTAGGAGATAAGAACAAAGCCATCATAGATGGACTTGAAATGTACAACATGCTGTTTGAGAAGAGACTTAACAAGAAGGATCAATAATCTTATGTTTCAAGGTTACGATTTAAAACACTTCTTTAAATTCATCATTCCATCAATTCTTGCCTTTACCATTTTAGGCATTTACTCCGTTGTTGATGGATTCTTCGTGAGCAATGCTCTAGTTGATGCTGGTGTTTCTGCTATTAACATTGTCTTCCCTGCTGTAGCATTAACCTTTGCTCTAGGCTCAGGTATTGGTTTAGGTGGTGCTGTAATTTGGTCTATTGAATCGGGACTGGCAATTTAGAAAAAGCCTATAACAGTTTAAAAATTGCCTTAATCTTACTGGCTCTCGTCTCTTTAATTATCACCATCGTGCCTTCTGTATGGATGGACGAAATTCTTGATGTATTAGGAGCTAGAGGTGATGTTGCATCTTATGGCAAGATTTACTTATGGTACATGTTTGGTGCTGCCATTATTCAGTTATCAGACTCAGTCTTTGTACCCTATGTGAGAAACAATGGCGGTGTAACCTATGCAACTTACTTCATGGTCATTGTTTTTGTCATGAACATTGTTCTAGACTATGTACTCATCATGATCTTTCCTTTTGGAATTCATGGTGCTGCCATCGCAACTTTATTAAGCCAGGCAGTTACTATAGTTGGCTGCATCTATTACGTTAAAAAACATCAAATGCTAAAGCTTTCAAAGCCTGTAAATGTACAGAAAACCTCACTTAAGATCATGAAAATTGGTATTGCGCCGTTTGGTATCAATATGTCACCTATAGTCTCTATCTTTTTTATGAACGCTATTCACTTTATTATGGCGGAGCTTTAGCGGTATCAACCATTTCTTGTATTGAATACATACTCTTCTTTGTATACTGCGTTCTTCAAGGCGTAGGCGCAAGTGCTCAGCCTTTGATGAGTAGATTCTATAGAGAAAGGAGATTTACTGACTACGCAATTACAAGACGCCTGTCCTTGTTCACAGCGCTGTTTTTAGCAGCTGTAAGTATCGTCATCATTTTTGTTGCAAGAGATAATTTAGGCAATTTATTTGGTACTTCTGATGAGGCAGCACTTGAGATTGCAATTGCAACTCCAGTGTTCTTAGTAGGTATGTTCTTTTATGCTTACAGCAGGATCTGCTCAAGTGCCTTTTATTCAACTGAGCGTGAAACCCTATCTTAGGTCTGCATTTATGCCGAACCTATCATGCTAATCGTTTTACTTTTGATTATTCCAAGATTCTACTCACTTACAGGTGTATGGTGGTGTATGGTGTTATCGCAAATTCTTACAGCATGTATCAGCTTTTATCTAAGTAAAAAGACCCATGTAAAAAGAGATAGGAGCAAAGGAGAATAAAACAGTAGAGCTTAAAGGAAAGTTTTAATAAGAACTGATAATTACTACAAGGCCAAGCAATATAGCCTGACCTTGTGATTAAATTACTTTAATTGAGAAATCTTTTACTTTAATAGATTGTCATCTGTAAAGTAATCAATACGCATTGCGTGCTTTACTTCACTTAAAGTCTGAGCTGCAGTTTCACGTGCTTTAGCTGTACCCTGCTTTAAGATCTCATAAACATCAGGAAGTCTCTTTTCCCAATCATTGCGTCTTTCACGAATTGGGCGAAGTTCTGTCTGGATAACATTGTTTAAGAACTTCTTAACTACCATGTCACCTAAACCGCCACGCTGATAATGAGCTTTTAACTCATCTAGGTTCTTGTAGTCAGGTAAGTACTCAGCAAAATACTCATCCTTGCAGAATGCATCAAGATAAGTAAATACAGGGTTACCTTCAACATGACCAGGATCTTCTCTACGCAGGTGAGTAGGATCTGTGAACATAGACATAACTTTCTTTTTGGTGTCTTCTTCAGTGTCTGATAAGTAGATGCAGTTACCTAATGACTTACTCATCTTAGCTTTACCATCGATACCAGGTAATCTTAAGCATGATTTATTAGTAGGTAATACAATCTTTGGCTCAACTAGGGTCTCACCGTAAACTTCGTTGAACTTTCTTACAATTTCACAGCACTGTTCAATCATTGGCATCTGATCTTCACCTGCAGGAACTGTAGTTGCCTTAAAGGCGGTGATATCTGATGCCTGGCTTACTGGATAGCAGAAAAAGCCTAATGGCAGACTTGTTTCAAAATTCTTTTGCTTAATCTCTGCTTTTACAGTTGGGTTACGCTGAACACGAGATACAGTTACTAAGTTCATGTAGTAAACAGTAAGCTCAGCTAACTCAGGGATCATTGACTGAATAAAGATATTTGACTTGGTAGGGTCAATACCGCAGCTTAAATAATCTAAAGCTACCTGCATTACATTCTGGCGAACTTTTTCAGGATTATCAGCATTGTCAGTTAAAGCCTGAGCATCTGCGACCATGATATAAACTTCATCGTACTCGCCTGAATTTTGCAGACTAACGCGCTCTTTTAATGAACCTACATAATGACCTACATGTAGGCGGCCAGTTGGTCTGTCACCTGTCAAAATAATCTTTTTCACAATAATCTCCGTTTATTTATTCTTTTGAAAGTTGAATTCAACTTTGAATACGACTTAACCAGATCTTAAATAAGAGGCTGTTTCTGTGTACTATTTTACTAATACAAAAAGGAGTGGTAAACACTTATCAAAAACAGCCCATTATTATGCATGATCTTTAGGAAAAATCAGAATATTAAGTACTGACTGACATGATAAGTGTGAACTCAGAAACAAAAAGATGTAATTAGTAAGAAATAACTAATTATGATTATTCTGTTTAATAATGGCTGAATGTGTAGTACCTGTAATCTAATATGTTCCGTTAAAACATCCAGAATCGGACTCTTTTATAAAGTTTTTCAGTTGAGGATTGTACATATCAGCTCAAATTATTAAATCATCAGTAAACTTAGCACATTGCTATTCAGATTCTATCTCTCTTAATGATTTTCCTTTTATATTTTTCCATACTGCAGGTCCGCTGACGCTGTATCCGGTTACGAAATCAGCAGCTGCAGAAGAACTTGAAAATAATATATCCTCAGTCGTAATGTGCTCTTCGTTGACAAGTCCTGATGCTATATGTTTTTCACGAATAGCCTTCATGCCTTTTGACAGGGATTTCTCAGACGTCTTCTCGTTAATTCTCGATCCTTTTAGGACGACAAATCCTTCTGAAGTTATTTCTCCAACGGCATCAGCAGTACCGGTCTTAAGATAAAGAAGATTTTCGTTTCTGTCATGCTGTTGCGAACTGTCATGGCGTAAAGGTTCTAATACTTTGTATCCCATAGCGTTAACAAGAACCTTTATATTGTCCAGAAACTCTTCCATTGCAGCAATCTGAGATTCCTTTAAAACAGTATTCTTATATGTGTTTTTTGTAAGAACTTCATAGCGCCTACTGTTTTTGGCTAAGTCAACAAGCCTGTTCTCAAGATACCTAATCAGGGCCTTGTTAAGGTCACGGCCTGTAAAAATTACTGCTGCATTCCAGTAATATTTTTCTTTTTCTGTAGCCGCATCTCTAAGATGCTGCAAAAGACGATCTTTGACGTTCTCAGCTTCACCTATATAAACTGAATCTTCATCGTTTTCTTCATCTTTACAGAATAAAAAATACACTCCAGGTTCCTGAAGATCGTCTCTTTTGCAGTCGGAAACTTCTATTCTTGGAATTTTTATTGCCTTGCCGTTCCAGTTGGATAATTCGGCTGTAACGATGCTGTCAGCTGATCCGTTGACAAGAAAAAGTTCTATTGATTTTCCGTGCATAACAGTGTTCACCTACTCTATAGTTTGAAAACTCAGATTTATCCTTTTTTTGACATCAGCACCACAGTCTCCAATGCAAGGAGGAAATAGATTCCATATCAAATAGTTATTTTTTGCACATAAAAAAGTGTACACAAACATCTCAACTACGAGTTAATATGGTGTGTCATAGTGAACATATCTGCTGTTTTAACGTCCATCAGATATTGCAGATTCAGTTTTGGCACATGCGTGTGACAAATTACCCCATCAACGTAAACTGCTACAAAAAAGATCAATTCGGAACGCACTGCGTTCCAAGTTGGAAAAAAGGCATAAAACTTACGCATATTTCTCAGTCTCAGAAACAGCTACGACTATTTCAGCCGGAAATAACATGTATTTTTTCCGGTACCCTCGCGCTTTAATTCACCCGATGCAACCATATTTCTAAGAGCACTTTCAACTGAGCTTATACTTAATGAAGGACATTGTTCTCTGATATCCTGTTTTGTAAATCGGCCAATTTTATTCTGAGTTGCCATTCTTACCTTTTCTATGGCTGAATGTTTTGTTTCAACAATGGCAAATCTGTCAGCAAAATCTCTATAAGCTGAAAGAATAGTACCAAGAAGGTATTTCACAAACGGAATAGGATCGTCTTGTCCTTCATGCCAGCCATTCTGCGATGTAGCAAGTGCATCATAATAGAGATCTTTATTCTTGGCTATTTTGGCCTCTAATGAAATATACTTGCCAACGTAAAATCCGCTCCTGTAAAGAAGAAGCGTTGTCAGAAGTCTGCTCATTCTGCCATTACCGTCATTAAAAGGATGAATGCACAGGAAGTCATGAATAAAAATCGGTATAGCAATTAACGGCTCCAGTTCCATATTTCCGATGACGCGATTATACTCTTCGCAGATACGATCCAGAGCCTCCGGTGTTTCATAAGGAGCAAGAGGTATAAATAGTGTTTCTGTATGTCCGTCAGGATATGTTGCACTAATATAATTCTGTACCGTTTTTGTTCTTCCTGCTATAGGATTATTCATATGGCTGTACAGGATTTTGTGCAGTTGCAGAATGTAATTTCTGGTAATGGGGATTGCATCAAAGCTTTCATGGATAATTCCCAAAACATCTCTGTATCCGGCTATTTCCTGTTCATCACGATTTTTAGGAGTAGTTTTTTCTTCGACAAGCTGTCTGATGCGGGTACTGGTGGTTACTATTCCTTCTATGGCATTTGACGCTTCTGTACTTTGAATTTTCGCTATTTCTACCAGTTTTTCCAGCTCTTGAGGGCGTTGTTTCAGATACATTTCCTGCTTTCCGGCTTCACGATATATAGCCGCAATTAATCCAAGAAGCTCAGAATCCCATTTTTGGTCTTTGATCAATGAATAATTAAACTGTCGCATTCCCCTACTCCTTTCCCTTAAATTATAGTATAAAAAAAGGGAATAACGTAAGTAATAAGGGAATAAACCAAACTTTTTCAAAAAAAATCTTACACAAGATCTTTAGCTAAACGCCGAAGATCTTATTTAAAATTAATGAGTTATTTTAAAGCTCTAAGTTATTAATCGTAAAGATTAGTAGCCTTGAGTTAAGATCTTTAAAAATTTGATATACAAAACAATAAGATAGTTTTTGACCACTGGTTAAAAAAGGTCTGATTTAAGGCTTAATTTTCCAGAAAACTGGACGATTGAAGAGAAATGGCAGATAAGTTAGTTAACTTGCTGATTTACATAATAAAAATTTGACTTTCCGTGATATAATTAACCCGTATTTTGTCGATCTAGCTACATAACGAAATAAAATTTAAGAAAGTACCGCATAAAAACGGGCTTACTTCTATTTTTGTGGCATCATAGTTACATATTATTATGTAACTATATAGAATAATGTTATGACTGTTATAGATGTTCCTCAATTACCACCTTTGTTGTTCAATAAGAATGGCAAGTACACTTATGTATGTACTTATAAGAACCATTGGGATCCTAAGTTAGGACGTTCTGTTAGAACCAAAGGAGAGAATGTTACTGTTGGCAAGATATTAGGTGGTGAGCTTACAGGCAGGATCATCTGGGCGGAAGACTTTATAAAACAGTTTCCCATACTTTCTGTGTTAAAGACAGAAAGAGTCGTTGATAAATTTAAATCCAAAGGCAAGCTTACACGTTATAAACTTGAGTTCTCTCAGGCTGATGAGCTTGAAGACATCGAAGAAAACACTTTATTCGTCAGAAAGGCAAAGGATCTTAGAGTGGTCCATGCCGGAGCTACCTGGCTACTTGATGAGGTTATAGCAGATACACCATTATCAAAAGCACTTAGAGATACCTTTAATACCTACAATTCAACACAAAAGCTTCTGTCTTTGGCTTATTTCAAAATATTAGAGCCTGAAAAGGCAATGTACCTGTATGAGGATTTTGCCTTAGCTACAAGACTTCCATACCACAGACCTTTAGACATAGGCTGCATTACCAGGTTCTTACAGCATGTTGACTCAGCAAAGCTTGATAAATTTTTTGTAAAACTCAATCAGTATTGTATTTATGAAGAGGAAAAGCTGAAGAATAACGTCTACTACGCTCTGGATTCAACCTCTATCTCCACTTGTACCAAAGAGCTGGATTTTTCTGAATGGGGACATAACAAGGATGGTGATTTGTTAAAGCAAATCAATATCGTAATGCTTGTAAATCAGAAAACAGGCTGTCCTTTGTATTACAGAGTCTATTCCGGAGCAACTCCTGATGTATCAACTGTATCACACCTGTTAAAGGAATACTGTCGCATGGGATTTAACCGCAGTGAGATCCTTGTTGCTGACAGAGGTTATGGCTCTGTTAAAAATATTCACCACCTGTATCAGGATAACCAGAGTTTCCTTCTTAATATGCGAACCTACTTTTCCATCTGTAAGAATCTCATTGTTAAGAATCTAAACGCTCTGCTTGATGACTGTAACTATAGTCTTTCACTTAGTCAGAGTGTAGTAACGGAGAAATTAAAGTGGAGCTATCCTCTAAACTGTAATACCAATACTAAAAGAGCCAGACTCAAGGGAGATATGTATGTGCATATTTACCTTAACCATGAACTTCGCAACAGCGCTGAAGATACATTCAGAAGTACTCTGGCTAAGCTTCTGGATAAAAAGAAAACTGATGAAAAGTCTCTTACTCATGAAGAAAAGGATTTCCTTGAGAAATACACCTCCACTGATGACAACGGCGGTGTCTTTGTTTCCAGCACAGCCAAATTTGAATATATGCTAGGCAAAGGTGTCCGTGTTCTTGTCTCAGACATCATCTCCGATCCTGTTGAAGCAGACAGAGCTTATAAAGAACGTAATGAAGTTGAACTAGGCTTTAGAAAATTAAAAGACTTTACCGGTGCCAGAAGACTGCATATTTCATCGTCTAACACTCTTACAGGAAAGATATTCGTTCATTTCCTTGCCTGCAGTATTCTCTGTATGCTCAGATGCAAGATTGACAAAGCCAAAGATGAAGGTAAGAGCTTACCTTATGATTCAACTGTTAAGATGCTGTCTGCTCTGTCCAACATAACTCAGACCATATTCCCTGATGGAGGCTATTTCTCTGAGGTTGTAGCCAAGAAGAAGGACCTTTTAAAGGCTCTTGATATTGAATTGCCTGAATCTGAAATGAACGTTGTTTATGAAGAAGATGAAAATGCCGAAAAAGCTGAAGATTACGTCGACGACTAGTTTTATTTAGGCAAAATAAATACCCAGATCTGTGTCTGAGGATTTTTTTATCCATTTATATAGTTACATAAAAAAGTAACAAAGAATGGAGAGTTAGGATTCAAATCCAAACCTCCGAAAAAGCCCGGAAATACGCCACTTTCAGGCACTTATTTATCTTTCCTTGACATCAAACAGACCGTCTCGACATGAGATGAATATGGGAACATGTCAAACCCCTGAACTTCCTCTATTTCAAAACCGTTGTCATGAAGTGTCTTCAAATCGCGCTCTAAAGCCTTTAATGAGCAGAATATATAGGCAAGTTTTAGCGGAGACTTTAATTTTGCCAGAGCTCTGCAGGCATCCTCGCCGATACCTACTCTTGAAGGATCACAGATGATCGAGGCTATGTCCTTTTTCTTTATAAGAGAACCGATAACATCTCTGATGTCCCCGACAATAAATTCCGCATTGCTGATATTATTCAACATTGCATTATTTTCGGCAGATTTTATTGATTCAGGTACAATCTCAACACCAGTCACTTTCTTAAAGTTCTCAGACAGAGGTAAAGTCATGGTTCCTACACCGCAGCAGAGATCAAGAGCTGTTTTATTACTGTCTCTACCACAGAAAGACACAGCCTTCTTGTACATTATTTCAGCCACAGGGTAATTCACCTGCAGAAAAGTAAACGGACCTGCCTTATAGTTAAAACCGCAAAGCTCAAGAGTGATCTCTTCCTTACCCGATATCAATATCATTTTTTCTGACAGGATCTTGTTTGAATTACTCTCATTGACATTAAGATACAGTGAATCAACCCTGTCTTTAAACTGAGATCTCAGTCTGTCTATAAAAATCTCTGAAGGCGCTTCTGACACCACTAAAACAGCCATTTTTTCTTTTATGGTGTCACGCAGAAGTAAAGAGCGCAAAAGGCCTTTCTGTGACTTTTCATCATATACAGATATGTTCTCACCAGTAAAAAAGGAACAGAGATCATTTGCAAATGAAGAGAACCACAAAGGTTCTAATGAACAGCATTCCACTGCTACAACCTCGTGGGAATGAACCTTATAAAAGCCGTTTACGACCTTTTCATTCAAAAATGCAAAATAACGTATGCTCTTATAGCGTGATGGAACCGAAAGATCTGCTCTCTGAACTGTTTTTAAATTACAGCTGTCAATGCCGGCTCTCTTTAGGGCTTGAGCAATCATTTCCTGTTTGCGTTTTAAAGTGCCTTCATAGCTTATAGGTCCAAAAGACATCACAGACTGTAGCGATTTGTCCTTATAGTCGACTCTGTCAGGGGATTTTTCAGTGATACTGATTACTGTACCAGGTCGTCTTTTAGAGCCGTTTGCAAAAGGATCACCTATTTTTGCAAGAACAGTTTCTCCGTCGATCACACCTTCAAGGTAGATTTCACTGTTTTCAAAATAAGCTATACCCTGACCTTTGTCGTTTAACTTTTCAACATAAAGTTCAACTGGATCTCTGTACTCTTTAAAAGCGATCTGTTTTATATTTTTAGACATGATTAAAAGCGTTTCGTGATTATTTTTAGCGTTGACCCTGTATTTTTACTAAGTTTACACTAAGATTGAATGCATAAGATTAACATATACAAAGTTTTAAACAAAAAGGATCATCCTATGAGTAAGAATTTAATTCTAATTGGATATACTTGTCTTGGAATGTTGTGTGCAACTACTTTAAATGCCTGCACCAATCCAGTTTCAGAAGCTGGTACGGTTAACACTTATTATGAAGGTACCATTACCGGTATTGAAGCAATTGATATTGCCAATAAAAAGAACGATAACACCTCAAATACTATTTTAGGTGCCGTAGGCGGAGCTCTTTTAGGAAATCTTATAAGCAAAAACAGCACCGGCACTGCCGTAGGCGCGGGATTAGGAGCCTTAGCAGCAGGTTCCGCATCAAAATACATGGACAGACATGACGGTGTAAGATTAACCATTGATTCAGACAATGGTCCTTTGATTGTCGATATGCCATTCTCATGCAAATATGCTGTAGGCAAAAAGGTACGTTTAATCTCAGGTAGCTCACAAGGATCTGTAATGGTTAAACAGAACGGACGTTATGTAACAGCAACTGAAGACAGCTATACTAAGTGCCCTGCTGTTTACAATGCAATTAAAAACAATTAGTCTTTTTTGGAAGGATTAAGTGGTGGCCCATTCCTGACTTGAACAGGAGACCAAACGATTATGAGTCGTCTGCTCTAACCAACTGAGCTAATGGGCCATTGTTCGAGGGGTTATTTTACAGGTTACCCTCTCTCCCGTCAAGATTTTAAATCTTTACTCAAAATCTCCTTCTGGATCTGAGTGTACTCAGATAAAGCATCCATCTTACCTTGGCTCATCTCCACACTAAGGATTTTGGCTCTGTCTTTTAGAGGCTTTGTTATAACTTCACTTAAGATATCTGCAAAATACTCTATTCTGTCCACATAAGGGATCTCCCTAATCTCACCACCTGATTCAAAGGTAAGATTCAGTGGAGCACTGATTAACAGCCTTACAATCTTTTCATAAGATGTCTGGCGAGTCTGTTCAATGAATTTAGCTGGAGTTATATCAGGAGTTTTTGCAATGATCTTTAATAAACCTTCTAACTCATCTGCACCCTTTACGCCTAATCGTTTGCACAAAGCTACAAACTCATCTAGTGCAAACTCTCTTTGTACATTAGAGACCACAGTAGGCTGCTGAATAATAAAGGCCATGAGTTTTCTCATAGGAGTTTTAAAGAAGTCCCTTGAGACCTCATTTTTAGCAATCTGTTCCTGTTCTTTTTTCTCTTGAGCTACATAAGCTCGAGGCTGTTCAACATGAGTTTGCTTTAGCATGTCATAAAGCTGATTTTCAGAAATGCCTGATGGCTTTGAGAGCAACTTTAAAGCAACCGACTGTAATGAAACTAAAGGAATAGCTTTAATCAGCTTTATGGTATCTGAGATAAAGTTTGATAAAGAATTAGGATCTTTTAAATCATAGCTTTGAGACTTATGTACTATCAAAAACTCTGGATAGCTCATAGCTTCATCTAAGAACTTTACAAAAGACCCTAAGCCTTGCTCTCTTACTAAAGAATCAGGATCATGCTCTGGTGGTAAGAAAGCAAAACGAATTTCTTTACCATCCTGCAAAATTGGAGTTACGGTCTCTAAGGCATGCCAGGCAGCATGACGACCTGCGCTATCACCGTCATAACAGCACACAACTTTATCAGTATAACGGAACATCTCTTTAATCTGCTCAGGTGTAGTTGCTGTACCTAATGAAGCTACAGCATAGGTACAACCTGCCTGTCGCACTGAGATCACATCCATATATCCTTCAACAACCACAATACGTGGTGGACGGTTGTTATTTGCTTTTAAGACCTCATATAGACCAAATAACTCATTACGCTTACGGTAAATAGGAGTTTCTTTGGTGTTCATGTACTTAGGCTTGTCATCGCCCATGGTTCTGCCACCAAAACTGATGATCCTGCCTCGTCTGTCAAAGATAGGGATCATGACACGGTTACGGTACATAGAGTGCACACCGTAGTCGTTGCGCACTAACATACCTAAATCAATTAACTTCTGCTCTGTTTTAGGATCCTGACATAACCTTTCTTGCAAAAAGTGAGGATTTTTAGGAGCAAAACCTAAGCGACACTTTAAGATAGTATCTCGTGTCAAACCACGATTTTTTGAAAAATACTCAAGACCAGGAGCGCCTTCAGGTGAGTTTAATACCTGAGTATATAAGGTCGCACATCTGTCCATGAGGTCGTAATACTCTTTTTGCAGATCGACTTCTTCTTTGGAACGGGTATTAGTTGTGTCATATTCAACGGTTAAACCTGCATTTTGAGCAATTTCTTCAACTGCCTCAGGAAAACTCAGGTTCTTTAATTTCATGATGAAATCAATGACGTTGCCATGCTCTTTACAGCCAAAACAGTAAAACATCTGCTTTGCTGGTGTGACACTAAATGAGGGAGTCTTCTCATGATGAAATGGACAGCAGCAGGTATAGTTTGCGCCTGACTTTTTTAAAGTTACATACTGACCTATGACCTTTTCAATAGGAACATTTGGCAGTAACTTTTCGGTAATAAAACTTTTCTTGATAAACGGCATGGCAAACTCTTTAAGGTATCTCTTAATACTGTCTTACATCTCTGATTTTTAACAGCATTTTACTTAACATAAAGTTAACGATTACTGTGTATTATATGAACATTCAGGCTGTCTTGATAGCGACTAATATAACCGACAATTAATACAAAAATGGTAGAATAGTGTCAAAAAATACGAATTTTAAGAACTTTTTTTAATATTTCCCAAATTTAAGCTGTTTTAAAGCTACGATAATTGCACTTTTACGGAAAACAAATGTCTACATACATCTTTGGTGATCTTCACGGCTGTTATGATGAATTTACAGCTCTTTTGAAAAATATCAACTACAACGAAAACGAAGATGAACTAATCTTTACTGGTGATTTAATTGGAAGAGGTCCAAAGCCTGTTGATACTTTAAATTTAATCACTGCGTTAAAGGCAAAACACCCAGGACGAATTCACTCTGTTTTAGGCAATCATGACTTAAACTTTTTAGCTGTTTTCTATGGCTATCACAAAGCCAAAGCTAAAGATAATTTAGATGTGCTCCTAAACGCTCCAAAGCTTAATGACTATATTGAGTTTTTTAAAAGCACCCCCCTTTTATATGTTGATCCTGAGAAAAAAATAGCTGTAGCTCATGCTGGTATCTATCCTAAATGGACAATTGATGAAGCGCAAAAACACACCAATGTCATTTCAAAAGTATTAAAAGATCCTCTGCATACAAAAGTCTTATTAGCAAATATGTATGCAGATCATCCTGATCATTTTGAAGAGCAAATGCTGTCATCAGATCTTAACTACTGGAGATTTATCGTAAGCGCCTTTACAAGAATGAGATTATGCTCAAAAGAACTTGTACTCGATTACGGTCATTCTGACTGTTCTGTAAGTGATGCTCAAAAGGACAATATCTATCCTTGGTTTAACTTTGGTTCCCCTTTTGAATACAAAAGGGAGAACTTTACGCTGTTCTTTGGTCACTGGGCAGCTTTAAATGCTCAATGTGACAGAGAACATGTTGTAGCTTTAGATACTGGCTGTGTTTGGGGCGACAGACTTTCCTGCTACGCACTCGAAAAACAAGAAAAAATTTCAGTTTTATCACTTCAAAAGAAAAGAGAATCTAAATAGTTAGATTTTTCTACTAACATTTTACTTAGTTAACATATCATCTTCTAAAGCAGTATTTTGTTTTAATACTGCTTTTTTTATTTATTTTCAAGAAATTAAATAAAATTTTTGAAATTTTATTTCATTATCATCTTTATCACTTCTAAAGACTTATCATTTTGTTGATCATTTTTGTGCATAATTTTAATTTTTTACACAAATTTGAATTTTAATAACTTTATTTTAATAATAATCTAACATTTTACTTTTACTATAACAAGCTAGGATCAGTCTAGTAAATAATTCACCTTTTACATACATTTAAACATATAAGTTAGTTAAATCATAACAATCGTACAAGCTTGAGGAAGTGCACTTAAGGTGTACAGATATACGTAAATAACTATGGTGTTCATTATGGAAAAGACAGAAAAAATCATCCGCACAGCTATATTCTCGTCTGTAGGATATCTCTGTGCTGGAATTGCAGTTTCTCTTTTTGCAGGTATTAACCTCTGGTCTCAATTTTTAGAAACCGATGAAACTGTGTTTTCACTTGCAGTGGTTCTAACTTTCATACTCTCTGCAATTGCAGGTATTGTGCTAATTCGTTATCTGGTACCAAAGATTGGCGCTAAGACTGTTTATGAACAGGATATCTTAGTTGCCATGATTGGAATGCTCTTTATTGCACTTGCAATTAACATTGCCATGCTCTTTGTAGGCGTCATAGTCTGCACTGGTGCTTTAGCAGTGTTCTTCTATGAGAACTTTACAAGACAGTTAAACTTTGTAAAAGAGCTCAATCACTCAAAGCTTAATCAGCGTAAACAAAGCAATTATAAAGTCTTTTACCTTTCAGGCTGGGCACTAGGACCTATCATTGCAGTACTTGCTATCTCTATTTTTTCAAACCTAATTGGAGTTCTTACTTTAAGAATTCTCTTTGCCCACTTTATCGTGATCTCTTTTTGGTTATGGATACAGCGTTTAGGTGTTCATGAAGCATTTGAAGATGCACCTACTGCTCTTTTAGCTCATCTGCAAGAAGATGCATCAACTAATGTGGAAACAACTGCTGATATTACTAATAAAGAGACTTCAACTGACAAAGCTTACATTCAAGATGGCAATAAGAGTCATGATGCTACTGCAAAGGACAATAAAGATACTTCCGTGGACAGTAATGAAAAGGTAAAGGTCTCTTCTTGTAATCCTTCAGATAAGACAGCCCAAACAGAGTCTAATGTGACAGACAAATCTCAGAATAACTAAAGGATAACAAATGAAAAACGTTTATAAACTCCTGATGCTATCTGTACTGTTACTAGCATCGCCTTATGCCCTTGCAGACGAACCTTTATTTACAAGATACACTTTCTATGGCATTCGCTATGAGATGATTATCTTTGCGCTAATGTTAGTAGGCGTTGCAGTCTTTTACACCAAGACCATGAAGGTAGCTATCATCGGGCTACTCTCATTGTGCTTTTATAAATACGAATTTACTGACGGCTTTTCTGTAATAAAAAAACTAATTGGCTATGTAAATACTGATGGTCAATTTGTAAGTGGATCTTGGAATACTTATCTAAACCTGGCTTTAATGCTGCCAGGATTCTCAGTATTAGCAAAAGTATTCGAAGACTCAAAGTTACCTTCAATAATTCCCCGTTTTCTGCCTAAAGGTCACTGGGGTGGCTTTGCACTCTTACTGTGTATATTTGTACTAAGTACCTTCTTAGATAATATTGCAGCAGCCATGATTGGTGGTTCAATTGCCATGATCGTCTTTAAAGGTAAGGTACATATTGGCTTTGTCGCTGCAATTTGTGCAGCCTCAAACGCAGGTGGTGCAGGCTCCGTCGTAGGAGATACCACAACTACTTTAATCTGGATCTTTGGTAAAGATCCTTTGGTTTTAGCACATGCTTTCTTACCTGCAACTGTAGCTATACTAGTAGTAGCTTACTTTGCTTCAAAACAGCAGGAAAAATACCATCCTATTACTACAGAAATAGAGAGCAACATCACTGTCGATAAAAAGAAACTCTCGGTTGTAGGCTTAATCTTAATTGGTGCTATCAGCTTTAATTATTTCTTTGAGTTCCCGGCTTTAGGTATCTGGATTGCAATTATCTTAGGAGAGATCATTACAAGAGTTGATCTTAGAGTTGTAAAGTCATCCTACGAGAGTACTGTCTTCCTGGTTGCTTTAGTATTCTGTGCAGAATTAGTGCCTATTGAATCAGTTCCTGATGCTTCCATTCTATCTACCATGGCTATAGGTTATGTTTCAGCTGTATTTAACAACATCCCATTAACGCAGCTGTGCCTAATCAAGGGTGGTTATGACTGGGCACTTATTTCCTATGCTGTAGGCTTTGGTGGCTCTATGATCTGGTTTGGCTCATCAGCAGGTGTTGCAGTCTGCGATATGTTCCACAAAGCTCGCAGCTTCGTTAACTGGTTACGTTATGGCTGGCATATACCATTTGCCTTCATGGTAGGCTTTGGTGTTTACCTTCTAGTTTTAGGATGGGATCCTATGAAGGGCAATCCACCAGATCAGATGCCAGAACCTGTTTCATATTCACAGAGTATTGGTAACAGTCAGATCCACAATGCAAAGCATCATGATGCTCAAGATCTAAAAGTAGAACAGGTAGAAAAAGAATAAAAGCTTATAAGTTAGGCAGTTTTTAGGGAGCTTCAACGCTCCCTATTTTTTTATTTAATCCAGGTTTGGAAGTGGTAGTCAAATCCACACTTGTCTGAATGGAAAGCTACATCATCATGTAGTTTAAATGGATATTTAGTAAAATCAGGGAATTTAGTGTCGCCTGCAAATTCCTTGTCGATAGTAGTCAGATGCAGAGTTGATGCTAATGGTAAAGCCTCAGCATACATACGAGCACCACCTATTACCATCAGAGTCTTATCTCCTACAAGATCTATTGCCTCTGCTAGTGACTTTACTACAGTAAGACCTTCAACCTCTTTTGTGAAGGTTGAACTTACCATGATGTTCATTCTGTTTGGAAGAACACGACCAATAGACTCAAAGGTTCTTCTGCCCATAACTACAGGGTGCCCTGTAGTTATTTCTTTAAAGTGCTTAAGATCTTCGGACAAATGCCAAGGGATCTGACCTTCATTGCCAATAACAAAGTTCTTTGCAATCGCTACAATAATTTGAATATCGGCCATGATTAGTTCCTATAGATAAACTCTGGACCTTCATCATCGTCAAAATCGTCATCATCGCGATTATTTTCACGAACTTCAGGCTCAGTCCAGATGAATTCTTCAGCTTTTGGCTTCTCAGGCTCTTCAAGCTCTTTTTGCTTAACCTCATCCACAAGATCTTGTAGTGCATAGATAAGATCATTTACACCGGTCTTAGCTAGGCCTGAAATGATAAAGGTTCTCTCAGGCTTTACTTCAACAGATGATGCGATCTTCTCTAAAATTTCCTGTGCTTCTTCTTCAGTACCTAAATCAACCTTATTGGCAACTAACCAGCGAGGCTTGTTGTAAAGCTCATGAGCGTACTGCTTAATCTCATTTTCGATGATATTAGCGTTTTCTACAGGATCAGAACCATCAATAGGATGAATATCAACTAAGTGAACTAAAACACGGCAACGCTCTAGGTGCTTTAAGAAGCGGTGACCAAGACCTGCACCTTCTGATGCACCTTCAATAAGGCCAGGAATATCCTCAATTACAAAAGAACGTCCCTGTGAAGTTTTAACTACACCTAATGATGGGACTAAGGTAGTAAATGGATAATCTGCAACCTTTGGTTTTGCAGCAGATACAGCTCTTACAAAGGTAGATTTACCGGCATTAGGCAGACCTACTAAACCCACGTCTGATACTAACAGCATCTCAAGCTTTAACTGACGACGCTCACCAGGAGTACCGTTAGTCTTCTGTCTTGGAGCCTGATTAGTAGCTGACTTGAAGTGAGTATTACCAAAACCATGACGACCGCCACGAGCTACGCATAATACATCGCCTTCTTTTCTAAGATCACCAATAACCTCACCGGTTGAAACGTCGGTTACACGAGTTCCTACAGGAACTAAAAGGATCTTGTCCTCTCCGCGAGCACCAGTACAATCAGCAGTACCGCCGTTTTCACCACGACCTGCCTGATAAAATTTAGTAAATCTATAATCAACTAAAGTATTGAGATTTACGTCAGCTTTCATGTAAACGTCGCCACCGTCACCACCGTCACCGCCATTAGGGCCACCACGAGGCACGTACTTTTCACGTCTAAAGCTAACAATACCGTTACCACCATCACCAGCTTCTACGCGGATTATGGCTTCATCAACGAATTTCACCTTATGATCCTCCAGATTACAAGATGGCAGCAGGTATGCGCCACTTTACTTATTTGATACTGATAAAAAATCAATACAGACTAAAAAGGCCCGCATCTGCGAGCCCTTTTATTGTAAACCAAATTCGGTATTACTGCTGAGTCTCAACGATCTCAACGAACTTGCGGCCCTTAGCGCCACGAGTTACGAAGGTAACTTTACCGTTTGCCTTAGCAAATAATGAATCATCCTTTGCTAAACCAACGTTTGCACCTGCGTGGAAGTGTGTACCGCGCTGACGAACGATGATGCTACCAGCTGATACAGTCTCACCAGCGTAAGCTTTAACGCCTAAACGCTGAGCATTGGAATCGCGGCCGTTACGAACGGAACCACCAGCTTTCTTGTGTGCCATTTATTCCTTTCTCCTAACTAAATTACTGCTGAATACCAGTAATCTGTAAATCGGTAAACCACTGACGATGGCCAGTAACCTTCTGGTGGTGCTTACGACGACGGAACTTAACAATCTTAACTTTCTCGCCACCGTGTGCGCCTAAAACCTTAGCGGTAACCTTTGCACCATCTAAGTATGGAGCGCCAACTTTGATATTGGTGCCATCTGATACTAATAGAACTTTATCTAGTTCGATATCGCTGCCAGCCTGGGCATCGAGTAGCTCAACGCTTAGCACGTCGCCCTCGGAAACCTTGTGCTGCTTGCCGCCGCAAAAAATAACTGCGTACATGCTCAAACTCCGGGTAAATGCAGGAGTTCTGCTCCCGCAATCAATTAAAACTGTGCCCACTTGGGGCGATAATGGGTCATTATTTTACAGACAAAATAAGTAAATTGCAAGTCTTCTGACAAGACTTGCACTTATTAATTATCTCTGGATTACACTTTTTCATTAATGCATGTAGTTTAATGCATTAATCGACCTACAAAAAGCGGTATGAATTTTATAGCTTATTCAGTGCAATTTCAAGATTTTTATTAATTCATGCACTAATCACTCGTTATTCGATGTTACAATTACATAATCTTGTGAGAGTTATAGCATGTATACAGTTGATAATGAAATAAAAAACGACTTAGATAAAGTCGAAGAGATCCTATCTACACTCCTGTCAGGATCTGCCTATGAAGCAAATGTAAATGCAATGTGCCAGCATGTAGTAAAAGCTGGTGGAAAAAGAATTAGACCTAAATTATCAATCTTATCATGGCATGCCTTAAACTCACATAACGATTCTCAAAATTATGAAAGAATGCTTAAGTTTGCCTCTGCAACCGAGCTTCTTCATACAGCAACGCTAGTTCATGATGATGTCATCGATAAAGCAACTATAAGACGTGGTGTAAGCACTTTAAATGATACAGAGGGCAATCATGCTGCTGTATTAGCTGGTGACTACTTATTTACCCGTTGTTTCTTCTGCTTGCATGATGTTCAAGAGCCAAAGCTCTTCTCTCTTGTTAATGAGACTCTAGCTGCCTTAGTAATGGGTGAAATCAATCAGCTTCATAATCAGGGAGATTTAAATATCTCAATTCAAGATTACGAACAGACTATCTATTGCAAAACAGGTGCCCTCTTTGAACTTACCACCTCAGGTATTGCAATTTTAGAAAAGGCTCCAGAAAACATTGTTAATGCTTTAAAAGAGTATGGCAAACAGTTAGGTATTGCCTTTCAGGTAGCAGATGACATGCTAGATTATTCTTCTAGTACTCAAACTTTAGGCAAGTCTATAGGTGAAGATCTTGAAGATGGCAGAATTACCTTACCTTTAATTTTAGCTTTAAAGAACACCTCTGATAGAAAGTCTCTTGAAAAAGCCATTAAAGATTGTGATTTAGCAAAGGTATTAACCTTTATTAAAGAAACTGACTCTTTATCTAAATGTCGAAATTTTGCTTTTGAAGCTGTCGAAAAAGCTAAAAAAGCTTTAGAGATTTTAGAGGATTCACCTTATAAAGAGATGCTAGTTGAACTTGCTAAAAAAGCAGCTAACAGATCAAAATAACTATACGCAATGCTCTAGTTATTCTTTTAAAACCACTGCTGTGGCTTTTATTATCTTATCTGGTATCAGACAATGAACTCTAGCCTACACCTTAGCGCTAAATAATAATGCCATGCAGATGGTCAACTTCGTGCTGTACGATCTGAGCAGAAAAGCCTGATAACTTCTTAGACTTCTTTTTGAACTTATGATCTTCATACTCAACTACAATGCTCTTGTAACGAGTAGTCTTTCTTACACCTTCTAAAGATAAACAACCTTCTTCAGTTTCATAAGGATCATGTTTTTCTACAATCACAGGATTATACATAATCACCAGAGTCTGATGGACATTAACTGCAATAATATTGAGTGAATGACCAATCATGTTAGCAGCAAGTCCTACACAGTTTTCACTGTTATGCTCTAGAGTATCTAATAAATCTACAGCTACCTGTTTGTCTTTAATGGAGGCGTTAACACTTGGGATCTTTAAGAACTCTTCGTCTTTGACAATATCTCTAATCATGTTTTGCTCTTTAAATTCTTTACCGTTTTAGTTTTTTACTTGCAAAAAAGGCCTAGTCATCACTGAGAAGGCCTTTTAGCTTTAATTTGTTTACTAAAGATTAATCAGCAAATGGATCATCTAAGTAAATGGTCTGATCTCTTTCAGGACCGGTTGATAAAATTGCAACCTTAGCACCTGATAACTCTTCTAGACGTTTGATGTACTTCTGAGCATTTACAGGTAAGTCTTCCCACTTGGTTACACCAAAGGTTGACTCTTTCCAACCAGGCATTGACTCATATACAGGAGTTATACCTTCATACTCGTGAGCTGATAAAGGAGGTAACTGACGAATTGAACCATCCTTCATCTTGTAAGCAGTACAGATCTTAACTTCATCCATACCGTCTAATACGTCCATCTTCATTAAAGCTAAACCTGTTAATGAATTGATGGTTACAGCACGACGCATTGCAACAGCATCATACCAGCCAGTACGACGTGGACGACCAGTTACAGCACCGAACTCAGCACCGCGCTTACGGATACCTTCACCTACTTCGTCATTTAACTCTGTAGGGTATGGACCGCCACCTACACGAGTGGTGTAAACTTTAGCGATACCTAAAACATAATCAATATCTAAAGGACCTGCACCAGAACCGGTAACACAGCCACCAGCTACAGTATTTGATGAGGTAACAAATGGGTAGGTACCATAATCGATATCTAAGAATGTACCCTGAGCGCCCTCAAATAAGATCTTCTTATTTGCCTTACGACCTTCTGCTAAGATCTCTGAAACATCAGCTACCATCGCTAATAAACGATCACGGATACCTTCTACATAAGCTAAAACAGACTCATATGAAACCTCAGGCTCATTGTAGTAATTCTTTAACATGAAGTTTCTGTAATCTAATAAGCTCTTTAGGCGAGACTTAAAGTTCTCCATATCATAAAGATCACCTACGCGAACGCCTCTACGAGCAACCTTATCCTCATAGCATGGACCGATACCACGACCTGTAGTACCGATAGCATTCTTACCACGTAGTTTCTCAGCACCTTTATCGATAGCAGGATGAATTGGTAACAATAAAGCACTAGCGCCTGATACCTTAATTCTCTTTTCTACATCTTCAACGCCAGCCTTATTTAACTCCTCGATTTCTTCGAAAAGAGCACCAGGGTTCACTACGACACCAGATCCGATAAGGCATAAGCATGATTTGTGTAAAATTCCTGATGGAACTAAACGAACCACTACCTTCTTATTGCCTACAACTAAGGTGTGACCTGCATTGTTGCCACCCTGGCTGCGAACTACTATGTTAGCCTTTGAAGTTAATAAATCAGCGACTTTACCTTTACCTTCGTCGCCCCATTGTGTACCAAGCACAATCACATTGTTAGGCATTATTTATTCCTCGTTGAAGAACCCTAGTTGTAAAAAAAATTCACCGAACTTAAGATTATACATAATTATGGTTTACTTGTACCATTTGCATCATTAAAGAATTTGAAAAATTCACTATCTGGCTGTAATACAAGTGTATCTTTACCCTTCATTGAATTCTTATAAGCGTCCATTGAACGTAAGAACTCAAAGAGTTTTGGATTCTGTTTGTAGGCTTCAGCATAAATTCTGGTAGCTTCAGCATCACCTTCACCGCGTAGTGAGCGAGCCTGTCTTTCAGCTTCTGCAATCTTCACTACAACTTCTCTATCAGCATGAGCCTTAATTGCCTCAGCTTCTTTGCGACCCTGTGATCTGTGCAATTTAGCTACAGCATCACGCTCAGCTCTCATACGCTGATAAATAGAATTTGAAACCTCTGGAGGTAAGTTAATCTGTTTGATACGCACATCAACAATCTTGATACCTAAAGCTTTAGCAGATGCACCGATGTCTTTTAGAGCATTCTGCATCACTTCATCGCGCTTTGACTGACTTACAGTAGCCTCAGGAGTTGTCTCCTGGGTATTAGCAGAAATCTCAGTAGTGTTGTCGGCTGCAGCCTCATTTTGAGAATTATCAACAACTGTATCAAAATCACTCTCTTCTAGAGCTGCATCCTGCCCATTGTTCTGACCTGACACGATCTCATGAATAGTCAAACGACCGATCTGACTTCTTAAAGAGTTGTTAATACGTCTGCGTAATAACTCTTCTGCCTGTAACTTATTGCCACCTGCGGTGGTTAAATAATAAGTTGCAGCATCTAAAATCTGCCACTTAACATAAGAGTCGATGATCACATCTTTTTTCTCTGAAGTTACGAATCTGTCAGCTGATGAGCTGATAGTCTGAATACGTACATCAAGATCTTTTACATGATCAATAAATGGAGCTTTGATATGCAGACCAGGATCGACAATATTAAGCTTACCATCTGAATTTCTTAGAACTTTACCGAATCTTGTAACGATGCCCTTTGAGCCTTCGTTTACTACATAAAGACTGTTAAAGCCAATAAAACCTAAAACCACTACTACAATCAGCAGCAGATTAAGCAATCCCTTATTCATTATCTTCCCCTCCTGCTTGAAGTACCGTAGCTATTTTGAGTGCTCTCTGACAGAGGTGGATACTGATCCTCTGTTCTTAGTGGTACCTGCTGTGTAGTTGAACTTGGTGAAGTTGTAGCAGGTGTAGAGCTTGAGCTTTGGTTGTTCTCAGTCTTTTCTCTCTCAGTGTTTGTATTTGACTGAGGCATTGGCAGATATAAAACTGGAGATGAACCTTTAGGTACATCTAAGAAGATCTTTTGGCTCTTGCCTAGAACATCCTGCATGGTCTCAAGATAAATTCTAGTCTTGGTAATATCCGGAGCTGCATTGTACTCAGGTAATACCTTTTCAAAGCGAGCAACCTCACCTTCTGCCTTTAGCACTACCTGTGAGCGGTAAGCTTCAGATTCTTGTTTAATTCTCTGAACCTGACCTTCAGCTTTTGGTAAGACCTCATTAGCATAAGCTTCAGCTTCTCTCTTGTAACGCTGCTCATCTTCCTGAGCTGCAATAGCATCATCGAAAGCTTCTTTTACCTGATCTGGAGCCCTTGCTGGTAAGAAGTTAACATCAACAATGGTAAGACCTGTGTTATAAGGTTGAATAATAGAGGTTAGAAGTTCTCTAGTGTTCTGACGCACCATCTCACGACCTGAGGTTAGAATATCATCCATTAAGGTATGACCTACCACATAACGCAAGGCGCTGTCTGTTGCTTCTAATAAGGTGTTATCAGGATTTACTACAGAGTATAGATATTTAACAGGATCAGAAATTCTGTACTGAACATCCATCTCTACGATAACTACGTTTTCATCTTCTGTAAGCATGGTACCAGATGACTGTATTGAGCGAACCTGCTCAATATCTACTACATTTACAGTATCAATGCCTGAAAATTTCCAGCGCAGACCTGAATCTACAACATCGTAGATTTTACCGAATCTTAAAACTACGCCCTTTTCAGCTTCCCTTACAGTATAAAAACCTGTAAAGATATAGAAGCCTAGCGCAATTACAGCAACTAGCGTAAAGACGTTCAATCCAGAAGCTGGAGCTTTACCACTTTTTGAAGAAGAACGTTTTCCATTTAAACCTAAAAGATCTTTTAAAGCTTTTAAAAGACCTGACAGTAAATCGTCTGTAGAGGAACTTCTTCTCTCACGACCCCAAGGATCTTGAGAAGATTGTTCTCTCTTCTTTTCTTCATCTGAAGAATTATTTGAGCCAGGAGCATTCCAGCCCATAAGATCTTTATTATTTTCCATATTTCTAGTTCACTGAGTCAAAATCAAATTCATTGCTCTGTATCCAAGGCTTTTTCTCTTGCATACAGGTATCAGATAAGGCACCATTGGTTTTACTGTCGATAATTGCAGCATCTACTGCTGTAATTTTTACATCCAAAAGACAGTTACCATTTTCATCATATTGTTCTGAATCAACAGCATTTGATGCATACAGTAAGCTTCTTAATTTGCCGTGACGCCCGTCTATCTTAACAGTAAATTCGCACAAATTATCAGATAAAAGCTCACTTACGGCTGATAATAATTTATCAATACCAAAACCTGTAAGAGCACTCACATATACACGGTGAGGAGCGCCATTATCGTCTCGGATAATCTCATCGGCACTGTCTTCAATAAGATCGGCCTTATTGTAGACAACCAAAGTTTTAATATCCTCTGCTCCTACTTGTTTTAAAACAGCATTTACAGCTTCGATATTAGATTCTTTGTGCTCATCTGAGGCATCCACAACATGTAACAGTAAATCAGCCTGAGCAGTCTCTTCTAGAGTACCTCTAAAAGCTGCAACTAAATCATGAGGTAAATGACGAATAAAACCTACAGTATCAGCAAATACAGCTTTACCAATTACAGGTAATTCTACAGTTCTCAATGTAGGATCTAATGTTGCAAACAACTGATTAGCAGCATAGACATCTGAATTTGTAAGTCTATTAAACAGTGTTGATTTGCCTGCATTGGTATAACCTACAAAAGACACTACAGGAACTGCATTCTTTTTTCTAAGACTTCTGTTCTGTTCACGTCTTAAAGCTACCACATCAAGATCTTTTTTAATGGCAGCAATTCTTTCTCTTAATGCACGTCTGTCTAACTCGATCTGAGTTTCACCAGGACCGCCTCTTAAACCGAAACCACCTTTCTGTCTTTCAAGGTGAGTCCAGCCTCTTACAAGTCTGGCCTGTTCATACTGCAACTGAGCTAACTCAACTTGCAATTTACCTTCATAGGTTCTAGCTCTTTGCGCAAAGATAGTCAGGATGAGAGCAACTCTATCCATAACTCTTACACCAAAAGCTTTCTCTAAATTTCTTTCTTGGGCAGGAGTAAGTTTGTTATTAAAGATTACAGTCTGAACTTCATAAGCTTTGACTGCATCGGATACTTCGACCACTTTACCTGAACCGATAAAAGTACTTGGATCAGGCGCTTCGCGCTTACAAGAAACGCAAAAAACTACATCTCCTCCGCCAGACTCAGCTAGGAGTTGTAGTTCTTTTAAATCTTCTTGTGATTGGGCCTGAGGTAACTCGACATGCACAAGTAGTGTTGAGCCTAAAGACTCAAACTCTGATTGAGGCATTAGAATATTATCTCAAACTCTAAATTATTCTTCAGCTACAGGAGCTTCTTCTTCCTTGTCTTCAGCTGGGCTGATGGTTACTGCACGAGCAGGAACAATTGTAGAAATTGCATGCTTGTATACCATCTGGCTTACTTGATTCTTTAACAGGATAACGAACTGATCGAAAGACTCAACCTGTCCCTGTAATTTGATGCCATTTACAAGATAAATTGAAACAGCAATGCGATCCTTACGTAATGCATTTAAGAATGGATCCTGAAGTGACTGTACTTTAGCCATATTATTATGTCCCTTAATTATCGTTATTCTGAACGGGAAGCTAACTACAACAGCTGATACTTCTAACGAGCTCTCTTAGCTGTTTGTTTTGCTATCGTCATAGCTTAAAAAAAATCGATCTTAAAAAATATGTTTCCATAAAACTGAAACACTGGTAGTTTAACAGTAAAAGGAAAACTTTCACTGTCATTTTTACCATAAATGAATGAAAAAAATCTATTTTTTTCATTCAAGCATCAAAAAAGAGCGTTTGATCTCAAAATGAGAGTGTTTAGCTTATTTTTGATAACTACTCTTAACATCATAAACGACCTCTTGCAAACCTTCTGCTACAGGGATCTTGCCTTTAAAGATACGCAATAACTGATTTGAAAAAGGTAACCAGAATTCATGCATTTCACTAACAGAAGGCATTGCCTCTGCTAACTTAGCCTGTTGAATAAATGCATTGGCATATTCATCATTAAAAATATCTGGATCATCTAAGAGTTTTAATGAAGCAGGAATTTCACCTGTTAGCTTAAACCTTGATTTTGAGTATTTATCTTGAGTTAAAAACTTAGCTAACTTTACAGCTGCATCGTAGTCTTTTGCCCAGTGAGAAATTGCAAAGCCTCTTACACCTAAAAAGCCTGCCATCTGTTTACCTTCACTGTTTACAGGAAGTTGAGCTGTAGCAAAATCGATACTGCACTTTTTAGCAGTACCTACATCCCATGACCCTAGGATAGTAGCTGCAGCTCTACCCTGACAGAACATTTCAACAAGATTAGTACCACCATTCAAACCGTCGATAACAGGTGGTACCAGTTTTGCGTCATAGTATTCCTTTATTTTGGTAATCGCTTTGACTGCTTCTGCTCCATCAAGGCCTACATCATTGACGTTTACAGCACCTACTTTATTCCTACCAAAGACATAAGTACCATAGGATGATAATATTGGCATTAAATAAAATAAGTCGTCAAACTTTGCTACAAAGCCGTTTCTGCCGTTTTCTTTTTCTAATTTAGAGAATTTTATGTAAGAATCAATAGAGTCAAATGGTTTTGAAAGATATTTTTTGTTATAAAAAATAGCAAGGGTTTCAATACTCTTTGGTATTGCATATTGGCTCTGATCGATAGATACTGCGTCAATAACGTTATCAGGATACTTTGACTTTTCCTCATCTGAAAGATATACAGGATCGATCATGCCTTCTTTTGCTGCCATGCCTAATTGATCGTTTGGCAACAAGATTAAATCAGGCCCTCTTCCTACTGGTCCATCTAACCTCATCTTTTGCAGAGCATAAATGTAATTATTTTCTTCAACTTTTACATCGATACCGGTCTCATTAGTAAAGGCACTAATAGCATGAGCTAAACCTACGCCTTTAGTGTAGTCTTCCCATACTGTAAGCTCTAGAGCATTAGCAGAGCTTACAGAACAGCACATCACAGTAAACACAACTGCAAGTCTTGTCTTAAGCGACATTTTGAACTCCGTTTTATTAGGAAGAGCTGTTTTTTTTTTCGTCTTCTTATTATTTTTGTAATTATTTATTAATGGCTGTTATAACCACTTAATCTCATACTTATCTTTGATTTTACGACAAATTTACAGGATTTATAATGAAAGTGATAAAAATGCCCAAGAGATCAAAAAAAAATCCACCTTTGACTGAGGCCAAAGATGGAAACACTAAGAAAATGAGGAAATGTTTGTTGTTAGATTAGTTTGTAAAGTAAATTTAAGATTACAAAGTAATGAACTTATAACTTACTTTATAAAGTTATAAGGGATCTCTGGCATCGCTCCTTTTTGTGTACACACATAAGCTGCAATATTTACTGCCTTTTCATGAGCCTTAACAAGAGGATCTCCTTTCATCAGAGAGCTGATGATAGTAGCTGTAAATGAGTCTCCTGCACCTACTGTATCTACTACATTCTCAACTTTTGGAGTAGGCAACAATGACTTTTCATCATTTAGATAAACGGTGCTTTCTTTAGCGCCTTCAGTAAAGATAAAGCAGTCAATACCTCTGTTTTGCAAGTACTCAAAGAATCGGTCTGCATTGCTATCTTTTAAGCCAGCAATCTCGCTTAAAATTGGTAACTCATCTTCATTGCATTTAAAGACATCAGAACGCTTTAAAGAATCTTCAATTACTTCTTTAGAATAGTATTCACGACGTAAATTTACGTCAAATACCTTTAAGGCATCTTCTTTCATCACATCTAAAAATGCCATGATAGTACCATGAGAAGACCTATTTCTCTGAGCTAATGAACCAAAGCACACCATATCTAAACTTTTTGCAGTTTCTAAAAGCATTGGAGTTAAAGGAATGTTGTCATAGGCTGTATCTTCTAAGAAAGTATAGGTAGGAACACCGTCAGCACTTAAATCAACATGTACAGCACCTGTTTGCTTATCATTTTCTAAAAGCAATGCAGGTAAGAATTTGCAAGCTAACAAATCGCGAGCCTTAAAACCTAAAGCATCTTTGCCTACAGAACTGATAGCCATAGCTTCTAGGCCTTGCTGTTTACAGTGGAATGCAAAGTTTGCAGGAGCACCACCAATTTTTGCGCCTGTAGGTAAGACATCAAATAAAACCTCGCCTAAACCGGCGCACTTAATTCTCTTTCCCTGGTATTTTGAAAAATCTAACATGATAACTCTCACAAAGTTTGAATTGACTGAATGTTTACATCTGAAGTTCTGAGCTAGATGCTCTTCTTAACAACATAGATTTAAGGCAGATCTTTTCAGGATCACCTTTTTTACCTTTAATTCTTTCTAGCAAGATGGAGGTTGCCTCTCGCCCCATCTCATCTACAGGCTGACACATTGATGTAATTGGTGTTGGATAGAATCTACACCAGTCACTATCTCCGTAAGACACTACAGACACATCATTAGGTATCTTAAAATCCTTCAAATTTAAGGCATACAAGATACCTGCAGTGATAGCGTTGTTAGCGCCTACTATCGCTGTAGGGCTTAAGCCCTTATTCTTCATCATAAGGATGTTTGTCTTTTCAAAGGCACCTATAAACAACTCGTCATAAGACTCGGCATCGACTTCTTCAATTTGCACATTGGCTGTGTTTTTTGAGTTGGTACTCTCAACTCCTAAACAACGCTCATTAAAGGTATAAACACGTCTTGCACCAGTGATAAAGACAATTCTTTCATGACCTAATTCACGTAAATGCTCAATAGCCTGACTTGCGCCATAGCGGTTATCTTCAATGACACTGTCAAATGAAAGATCTTCACTGTTTCTGTCTACTAAGACAATAGGGTAGTTAGCATCAACAGAGTTAATCGTTTTTGAGAACTTAGCTGTTGGCATGATAATGAGACCTTTTAAATTCAAAGATGCCCACTGCTTTAAAAGGCGGTTCTCAATACTGCTCTGCTCATAATTACAGCCGACAATTGCTGAGTAACCACTGTTCTCTAATGAGTCATGAACTGCTTTTACAATCTGATTTGAAAACGAATTGGTAAGATCAGCTACGATAACACCAATAAGATTGGTCGCAGTAGCAGCAGTTGCATCGTCTCTTAATTTTTGTAGATAGCCTAGTTTTTCTGCCATTTGCAAAACTTTATGTCGAGTATCTAATGAAACTAAATCAGGTTTCTTTAAAGCTCGAGATACAGTTGATGGAGCAATACCAAGCTCTTTTGCAATATCAGTAATATTAGCCATAACAATAAATACACATCACATTCAAAAATAGTAATAACAAAATTCACAATTACTCTTTAAAAACTTTCACTCAAATTTCTTTACAAGTACTTCTTTTGAATTTTTCACGAACTTAACTTTGGCGAATTATACAAATGAAAAAATTTGTTGTGGAATTAAATTTTTTGCTTTTTGGCTGTTTTCAAATTTTTTAATGCAAATTTTTGCACTACTCTAAAGAAAACTATAAATTTTTCAATTTTCAAATTTAGAGTTTTCATTTGAAATATATGGAAAAATTTCATAATATTTATTTGATTTATAAGCTATTATTCATAACAAATTGCTATTCAAAATTTACAAAAATTTGCACAATTTTCATTCTGATTTTATACAAAAAGCATAAAAATGACCTTTTGTTTAAGTTTATGCAAAAATTTGCATAAGATTTTGTGAAATCCTTGCATTTTATATTTTGGGCCGTTGTGACATTATTTGCGCCAGACAAAAATCAGATTTTTCTGAATTTACTTATCGAAGTTTTTCTATACATAAATTCAGATCTTCTGGAAATCTAACAATGTATTAAGGGATTATTGTTATGAATAAGAAATTATTACTCTGGGCTATCACCTCAGCTCTAGCAGGATTTCTCTTCGGTTTTGATACCGTAGTTATTTCAGGTGCTGAAAGCAAAATTCAGCAATTGTGGTCATTAAGTGGCTCAATGCATGGTCTTGCAATCTCAGCTGCTCTTTGGGGTACTGTATTAGGTTCTCTAATCGGTAGTATCCCTGCTGCTAAATACGGCAGAAAGAAAACCTTAGTTGCAAACGGAGTGCTATTCGTTGTAGGTGCTATAGGTTCTGCTATTGCCTGGGACGTATCTTCCTTCTTTATTTTCAGATTTATTGGAGGTATCGGCATTGGTATTTCTACTATTGCAGCTCCTCTATTTATCTCCGAGATCTCACCTGCTGGCGACAGAGGTAAGTTAACCGGTTTATTCCAGTTCAATATCGTTTTCGGTATTTTAATGGCATTCTTCTCTAACTACATCATTGTGCACTTAGCTCCAGAAGAGACTGCATGGAGGTGGATGTTGGGTATTCAGTTATTACCAGCTTTAATCTACACCTTAATGTGTTTCTCACTGCCTGAGTCACCACGTTGGTTAATTGTTAATGCCAAGGATGACGATGAAGGCAGACATGTATTCTCTTTAATCAATCCAAAGATGTCAGATGCTCAGTTAGATGATCTTGTTCAGTCTGTAAAAGAGAGTGCAGCGTCAGAGGATAAGTCAAAGAAGAACACCACTAAGTTCTTTACCAAGCGTCTTCGCTATCCAATCTTATTTGCTTTCTTAATTGCAGCATTTAACCAGTTATCAGGTATTAACATCATTCTGTACTTTGCTCCAAGACTGTTAGGTCTAGCTGGTATGGAAGATCCAGTAGCTGCATCTATTGCTTTAGGCTTTACAAACTTAATCGCAACCTTTATCGGTATCAGACTTATCGATATCTTAGGTAGAAAGACCTTACTTATCATCGGTTGCGTAGGCTATATCATAAGTCTTTCAGTATGTACCTATGCTTTCTTCCACTACGATGAGTTAAAGGTTGTTTCATCAGCGGTTGATACTGTATCAAGTGCTGAACAGTTAATCAGAATGGATAATGGTGAAGTTTACTTCACAACTGAAGATCATGGAAAAGCTGTTGCAGCCTATGATGCAGCAAAACAAGCTTTAACAGAAGCTACAGCACCTTCAAAGTACTCTGGAACTAACGTAGTATTCGATGGTGAGAGCGTACAACAGGTTCGTGATATTGCTTTAGGTCTAAAGCATGAAGCTTCAGGATCATTAGGTAATGTAAGTATGACTGTTCTAATCTGTATGGTTGTATTCATCGCAGCTCATGCTATTGGTTCAGGCACTATCATCTGGGTATTCATCTCAGAAATCTTCCCTAACGATCAGCGTGCTAAAGGTCAGTCTTTAGGTAGCTTTACTCACTGGATCTTTGCTGCAGGCTTAACCTTAGTATTCCCAATTGCTATTGCACACTTTGATGCAGGTTACATGTTCGGATTCTTCTGCTTCATGATGATCCTACAGTTAATCTGGTGCTTAGGCATGATGCCTGAAACTAAAGGCAGAAGCTTAGAGGAAATTGCTAAGGCTCTATCTTCAAAATAATAGATTTAAGCTTATAGACATAAAGAGTAAGTTGTTATCTCTGTAAATTTAGCAGGATCTTAAGATCCTGCTTTTTTTATTTTGAAAGATGAATTTGTAACAAATAGAGTTACTCTTAATTATCAAATCTAGGATAAAAGAGTCAATTTTGAAAACACTCAATTCTTGTTTAAAATCAGGCATTTCTTTACTCTTTTAAGAGTCTTTGTTAAGAATTTACCTTATCTAAATAATGTATAATCAAAAGTAAATAACGATTCAGAATACATTCATAAATGAGCAACAAACAATTCTTAGCATTACCTTACGGAAAGGATGATTTTCCTCTATTAAGAGAAGGAAACTGTTACTTCGTCGACAAGACTCCTTATCTTAAGACAGTATTTACAGATCAATCTGCTGTAATGCTATTTACCCGTCAAAGACGTTTTGGTAAGACTCTGCTCATAAGCATGTTTGACTCATTTTTGAAAATCAATCCTGAAAAACCATTTGATAACTCAAAACAGCTAGAGCTCTTTAAAGGTACCAAAATCTTAGAAGACAAAGAGTTCTGTGATAAGTTCATGGGACAGTGTCCTGTTATTACCATTACTTAAAAAAAAGTAGGCGGTACTAATTTTAAAGAGTTTTATGAGAGTTTTGCCTCAGCTGTATATGCTGTTACTTTAAGATACAGCTATCTAAAAAATAGTAATAAATTAGATAAATCCGATAAAGAAGAGTTAGAAAACTTAACCACTAAAAGTTATTTACTTAAAATCGAAAATCAGCAAACTGTAATGGATGCTTTAAGTACTTTATCAGGACTCTTATATAAAGAGTACGGACGACGTGCCATTCTTTTAATTGATGAGTACGATGTACCACTAGCAGCAGCTTCATACCGCGATAGAGTAAACAAAGTTCTATATAAGAACAGACCTGACTTTGTTGCAGACTGCCATGAAAAGATGGTTGCCTTAATGAAAGGCTTTTTTGACTTGTTAAAAACCACTCCGGGTGATGAAGGTGCTATTAGTAAAGCAGTGATTACAGGATGTTTAAAGGTAGCTAAGAACAGCTTATTTACAGGTGTAAATAACTTTAATGTCTGTTCTGTAGTTGATAGAGAACAGAAATACACAGGCAGCATTGGTTTTACTAAAGATGAAACCTTAAAGTTTTTAAAAGACTATGAACTAGAAAACTTCTCTGAAAAAGTTAAAGAGCATTATGACGGTTATAAATTCTGTGATAAAGAGATGTTCTGCCCATGGGATGTAGTCAATTTCATTGATGAGAACTATAAATACAACTTAAATGGTGAAACAGATTCAATTAGAACCAATAACTACTGGTTAGGAACTACCTCAGATAAATCCCTATATGATTACTTAGGATATTTAACTGACAGCGACAACCAAAAGATGCAGGACTTAGTTGATGGTAAGTCTATTAGTTTTAAGTTAAACGAATCCATGAACTATGATACTTTATCAGAACATAATTCAAATGATTTCTGGTCACTACTCTTACATACAGGTTATCTGACTGTAGATTGGGAAAAGACAGATGAAGCAGAGTTGGCTAAAGACGGTAAAACCAATAAAGAGGTCTTTGCAAGAATTCCTAATTTAGAAATCTTAGATTGCTTTGATTCAAACATTAAAGCAAGGTTTAGTAATGTTGTAAAGAAAGACAACCTTGCTTTAAACATGGCAAATGCCTTATTAGAAGGTAATTTTGATTTCGTACAGGATAAGTTAGGATCACTATTACGTTCATTTGTATCTGTAAGAGATACTGCAACAAAAGCTACTCTCGAGAATTACTACCACGGTTTCTTAAACGGTATCTTTACTAACTGTAAAGATAGCCTTGGTGAGTATCACTCAAACTACGAATCAGGTGATGGATATGCTGATATTACCTTTAATAATCTAGGTGGCACCAAAGCTTGTGTTATTGAAATTAAAGTCTGCAAAGAAAAAGAAAGCAGAGCTAAAAAGGCTAATGAAGCTATAGAACAAATTCTTGAAAAGCACTATGCAGATGCTATTTTTGAAGATGAGAACATAACTTCTGTTAATGCCGTGGGCATAGCTTTTTTTGGTAAAAACTGTTTTATATCTTGTAAAAAGATTAAGTAAAAAAAGATAAAAATAAGAATATGACAAAAGAAGAACTAATTACCAGGATTAAAAAACTATTAGCTCTATCAGATAGTTCTAATCCTAATGAAGCTGCCATTGCCCTGTCCAGAGCTCAAAAGCTCATGCAACAGTACCACATTGAAATGAGTGAACTTGAGGATTCAGTTATTTCAGAACGTGTGATTGAAACTGTAAGGGGCATGAAAAACATCAAACATATTTCACAAATAGGCCATATTTTAACAAAGGTCTTAGGTGTTGAATTTATCTACCATACCAATCAGTACGGTACTGTAAATAAAGTTAATATGATTGGACCTAAAGACAGCCTAGAGTCTTGTGAATATATTTTTGTGATCCTAACGCGCTCAGTGATGGCAGCTAAAAAACTCTATAGCGAGAAGATCTATTGTCATATTGTAGACTATATCTTGGGATCTCCTAATCTTAGAGAAGGATTGTGTCAAAACAAACGAACAAAAGAAAGTTTTGATCACTTTGAAAAGAGTAAGGATTTTTGTTTTAACGATCCTTATGGATTTAAAGGGTTTAAAGCAATTGTTGATTCGCTCTGTATTTTAGATCCTCAATTTAATTACGTTTTTAATAAACTAAAACGAGAACTGCCTGAGAGTTTCATGTTTGGCTATTTCAAAGCCATTTATGGAAAAGTAGCTGAATTTGTTCAAGATGATGAAACCAAAGAAGCTATTGAGAAATTCAAGTCAGGAAATCATCAGGATCTTAAAATTCATAGGACTAGAACTCGTCGCATTCATGCTGATGCTTATAATGACGGTTGTGAGCAGGGTGAAAAAGTAAACCTGATGAACGCAGTAAATGGTCAGGGTGGTGTAAGAAAACTCTTGAAGTAATACAGCCTTGTAAAAGTTTCACTGCCAATAAGGAAAGTCTTGCTAACATTTAAGAAAAGTTTAATTGAAGACAAGATCCTTAAAAGCTAAATCATCCCCTATTCATTATCATAGTCTGAATATAAAAGCTCTTCTAACTTATCTAATCTGTCCTTTAACTTAAAGTTCTCTACATAAGGCAATTTATCTATCTTATAAACCTTAGGTGATCTTTCATTATATAAAGGCCATCTGATTGGAGTCATGGACTTACCATTAAAATTAGGATCGCCTGTCTTAATAAAGTTAACAAATCTTTGGTGCATGTTGTCGCTTACTTTTTTCATATCTTTTTGCGCACCTTCTGGCAAGGTTGAAAAGACATAAGCAATCTCACTTGAATGGCTAACTCCTTTATGAGACTTCTTATATTCAAAAGGAGCATAGTCAAAGTGATACATATAAACCTTATGATTTTTGCTCATAGCATCAGCAAAAATCTTCATACCAAGATTGAACATGATGTCAGCGTTATAGCTACTTGCTTCTTTAAAAGCAGAATCTGTAGGCTCTTTATCCTTTAGATATAAAGCAGCTATACTCTGGACTTTACTCTCACCAAAGGTGTTTTTTATGGCAGCTTTTAACTCTAAGACATTTAGGTTATCTGTAAAAAGTGAGCCTTCATCGGTATTGTAGCCAATTAAAATTTCTATGTTATCTTTAGGATTAGCCCCATCTACCTTCTTTTTCTGCTGCAGTTCTTTATAAGGATCTTGTGGCAGAACTACGCCATCAAAGTAAGGCTTAAAGAAAGAGAAGGTGTTTTTGACCATATCAAAGTCATAACCGCAGTTATAGGATAAGAGCAGAGGATCAATAGTTCTTAGTGCCTCAAGACCGGACTCAGAATCATCTGCCCCGAATAAAGTAGCAATAGCAGCACTATTAGTAAAAGCAGACTTACTGTTCTCGCTTTTATATAAACTTACAAAGGGATAACTTAAGATAGTGCCACTCTCTAAGACAGCTCTTTTAAACAGACCTTTTGCTAAAGGACTTAAAACTAAAGATGACACTGCCATGCTGCCAGCTGACTCACCACCTATAGTGACTTTGTCAGGATCACCTCCAAAAGACTCAATATGATTTCTTACCCACTTTAAAGCTTCAATCATATCAAGGTGTCCCCAGTTACCGGTGGTACCGTACTTTTTGTAGGTGTATTTTGAAGAATAAAAGCCTAAAGCATGTAATCTGTAATTGATGCTTACTAAGATCACACCATCCTTAGCAAAGGCAGTACCATCATAATAGGGATTATTTGAAGCCCCCATCATATAAGCGCCACCGTGTATCCACACAAATACCGGTAACTTATCGCCTTTTTTAGCATTTTTAGGGCGGTAAATATTAAGACATAAAGAGTTATCACCTGTTCTAAAGCCTTTAAGTTTAACAATAAAGCTAGATTGAGGCACTACAGGGCAGAATGAATCAGCCTTGAAAGTATCAGCAAAAGGATCAGCTGCAACTGTTGGCGCAAAACGCAGGTCATGCACTGGAGCTTTAGCATAAGGAATACCATAAAAGTGCTCTACTCCATGTTCACTGACACCTTCAATAGCACCTATATCAGTGATCACTAAAGGTTCTGAATTAGCATATGAGCAATTTACTGCAAAGGTGAAAAGTAAGGTTATAAACAGAGTGTGAAATAGCCTTTTCATTATTTTGTCTCAAAATATTTCTTAATGCCGTCTAAAACAATGTTCTCATTATTCTTATCGCCAATAAGCAGCCTTTCCTTTACTAAAGCGCTGTCATCTTTTGATAATGAGCCTCGAAGCCAGGTCATCTGATGTTTGGCAAGCTGTGCTGTAGCGATTACACACTTCTCAATCATGGTATCAAAGTCGTATACCTTATCAATATATTCCCAAACCTGTCTGTAACCTACACATCGCATGGATGGCATGTTTAAGTTAAGATCTCCTCTTTCCTTTAAACAGGCAACCTCATCAATAAGACCATCATCGACCATCTTTAAAAAGCGCGCTCTGATAAGTTTTCGTAACTCAGTTCTGTCATCAGTTTCGGGCAAAAGGATGTACTCTAATCTGTCAAATGGACACTTGTCCTGATGTTCAACAAAAAATGAGCTCATAGCACGCCCTGTCATGTAATAAACTTCTAAGGCTCTTGAAACTCGCTGCTTATCGTTTGGATTTAATTTTTGATAAGAGACAGGATCCACATTCTTTAATTTCTCGTGCATGGCAGGCCAGCCACGCTCTGAAGCCTCAAGTGCTATCTTTTCTCTTATCTCAGGCTCGGTTACAGGGAGAGGAGACAAGCCATCGACTAGAGCTTTGTAGTACATCATGGTACCACCGCAAATTACTGGGATAGCACCTCGTGCTGTAATTTCATCTACAAGTCTTATACAGTCTTCTCTAAAGGAAGCAGCACTGTAGCTGTCTTTAGGATCACAAATATCAATTAAATGATGAGGCACTGATGCTAACTCTTCTCTTGTTGGTTTAGCAGTTCCAATATCCATATCTTTGTAGATTAAAGCTGAGTCTAAACTTATGATCTCAACTTTGACCTTTTTAGCAATTTTTAAAGATAGAGCACTCTTACCAGAGGCGGTAGGACCTAATATTACAACTGCTTTATTCTTCAAGTTCAGCTCCGAGCTTTTCACTTAATTTTTTTAAATTCAATTCTAAATAAGAACCTTCAAGATCTTTTAAAGGATTATCTTTATCTAAGATTGAAAGTAATCCTTTAGCCTCATTCTCTAAAATCTCTGATGATTTAGGACTTTCATATCCCACAATTGAAGATAGTTTTTGAGGGCAGTTACCTTCTTCAATGGTTCTAAATTCAGCACAGACAATTAAAAAGATCTTTTTACTTACACTTGCTAAATCAATGCCTTTTAATAAGGCAGGGATCTCCGTTAATTCAATTCTGTTTCTAAAGATTTTGACACCAAAACCAAGTCTGCCTAAAGCAATAGTGCAGTATTTTAAGGATTTTGCCAAAGAAGGATCGACAGTAAAAGAAAATGGCATTAAGAGTCTTTGTTTCAAGACTGAGGCATTCTTAACCGAATTTTGATACTCTAAAGCTACTTTTATAGACTTTAACTTTTTCAAAGAGATTAAGTAGTACTTCTTTGAAAGTTTAATTAAAGCTACATTTCTGTCAGTCAAATCTAAAAACAGGATGCCATTAGGAAGTAGATTTGAGGCAATATTGTTTTCTGTATTTTCGCTTCCATTTGGCACAAAAACATTTTCTAGATTAGAGTTAGGAGCATTTACAAAAGCTGTAGGTGCGAATCCTCTTACAGCACTTCCTATAGGATTAGAATACACCCTTTGCTCAATTCCAGGCTCATTAAGATTTACATTAGCATTGACACCAACATTTGAAGCATTCACTGCTGATTTATAAACATTGATGTTGCGCTGTAGCGTATCCTGATTTGAAAAGGTTGAATGGTAATTACCAGCGCTTACTCGATTTGAAGATACAGATCCACCTGAAGATCCTGATGAAGAACTTATAGAGCCAGAGCCTTTAGGAGTATTAACAGATGCTCCATTGAAAAATGAGCTTACACCTGTAGGGAATGCTGGCAGAGCTTCATTGTTAATATCAAAAGAGGCTGCATGAGGAGACTCTGTTTTGTTTGCATTAACATAACCTACGATTGGAGCTTTGTCTGTAGCAAAATCAAGCTCAGACTGACCAACACTGTGTGGACCAATATTAGCTTTTCTCAAGGCTAAAACTAAAGCATCTGTAATTAAATCATGGATTAAAGAAGGTTCATGGAAACGCACTTCATCTTTACGAGGATGCACATTAACATCAACCTCATCAGGCTTTACCTCAAGATAAAGCACACATCTTATGGGCAGGGTTCTGCCTAATACTTCAAAGAAAGCTTCTTTTAGCGCATGAGTTACAACTTTATCAGCAATAGGCCTGCCGTTTAAAAACAGATATACCTGCTCTGAAACGCTCTGTTCTACACTAGGTGGTGGTAAGAGCATTCCTTCCATCTTAAGATTTGGATCTTCACAAAGGACTTTAATTCCCTCTTGAGAGAAATCACTGCCTAAAAGGATCGCTGTTCTTTTTAAATCAATACCTTCATTTAAGGACGACTTTGAAACTTTAAAGACAGTCTTGCCTTCATTTACTAACTCAAAACCAGTATCAGGATGAGCAAGTGCAATTCTTATAAAGGTATCTTTAATTCTTAAAAATTCAGTTCTATCTGACTTTAAAAAGCGACGACGTGCTGGAGTATTAAAAAATAATTCACAGACATCAACGGTAGTACCATCTGGGTGAGCTGCAGGCGCAATCAAAGGTTCCTGTTCAGGACCTTCTACTTTAACACAATAGGCATTATCCTCATCTTTAGTTTTGGAGGTTAAAGTTAATTTTGAGACAGAGGCAATAGATGCTAAAGCCTCTCCTCTAAAGCCTAAGGTAGTGATGGAATTTAAATCATCTGATGAATAGATTTTGGAAGTAGCATGAGGTGCTAGAGCTAACGGCAATTCGTCTTTTACAATACCAGTACCATTATCTCTTACTCTGATTAAAAGCTTACCAGCCTCTTTAATCTCACAGAGGATATGAGTTCCATGAGCATCAACAGCGTTTTCTAAAAGCTCTTTGACCACAGATGCAGGTCTTTCTACAACCTCACCTGCTGCAATTTGACTTGCTAGTTGCTTTGACAGACGTCGAATTGTAGACATATATTTCCTATGGCAGATATAGAACCTGACCTACATGAACAGTATCGCTCTTTAAGGAATTTAATTTCTTTAATTGAGCTATAGTGGTGCCATATCGTTTAGCAATAAGACCTAAAGACTCGCCTTTTTTAACAGTAACACTTTTGGCAGTACCACCGTTTTTAGTCATATTCTTAGTTCTTGCATAAGACTCCTGGCGTGATCTTATTTTCTGAGCAGGATACTTCTCGTAATATGACTTAATACCTAAATAAATTCTGTAAGCGATTTGCTTTTGGTAATTAGGCTGATTTAACTGAATTTCTTCATAACGGTTTGAAAGGTAGCCAGTCTCAATTAAGAGAGATGGGATATCAGGTGCTTTTAATACAGCTAAAGAAGCCTTAATAGGCTGACTTTTTCTTACATGGGTAAAGGCTGACAACTGATGTAAGATTTCCTGAGCTAAAAGGTTACCCTCTGAGCGGGAGTTTGTAGATGACATATCAAGGATTGCAGTTGCCAAATATGGATTACCAACACTCTGATCCATCACCTCACCTGCGCCACCTATGAGTTTCTTTTGCTTGTTGTTACGCAGAATTTTACCGTTTTCACGTACTGCTCTGTTCTCTGATAACACGAGCACACTTGCGCCACGAGCTGTTGAACTGCCTGAGGCTACAGAATCAGCATGAATTGAGATTAAAAGATCAGCTTTTCTTAATCTTGCAATTTCAGAACGCCTATCCAGATCAACAAAAACATCACGTGATCTTGTAAGAGTTCCTCTAAATTGTTTATTAGAATTGATGTATCTATAAAGTGCTTTTGAAATAGCTAAAGTTACATTCTTCTCTCTTACACCACGTTTTCCAATAGCACCAGGATCTTTACCGCCATGGCCTGCATCAATTGCGATAATGAATGGACGGGACACTGGTGTTGCCTGTACTGGTACTGGAGGCGCTGAAGCGTCAGACACTAACTCCTCAACATCATGAGATTGAATTTTGGTTTTGGTATTAGTCTTGGTATTCTTGGTGATAGTAGACTTTACACGCCCCTGTTCAGCTATCTTTTGAGCTTGAGCTTTCTTGTAGTCACTTCTTAACTTAGCAAGCTCCTGCTGATATTTAGCAGCATTAGCAGTAGACATTGAGCGAAAACCGTCTTTTGAGACTGTTGTATACTTAATAAAGAGATCTCTTTCATAAGTAGACAGAGGAACGGTAGTATCTAATTTGCCATTTACGGTTTTACTTGTTGAGACGACTGTATCTTTAATTACAGTGCCATTTGAAGCAGTCTTGGTTACAGTATTTTTTACAGTTGCATTTGCAGAGAAAGTAGCTTCTGAGCTATTTTCAAAATCAATTACCAGTCTATAGTCATTGTTACCACCTTTTGGAGCTAAGACAAAAATCTTAGGTACAGCACATCTATTTAAAGAGAACAGATATCTGACATCATTTTTCTCAATGCGTCTTTGAACGCCCCTCACACAGCTCTGAGAGGACAGTGGTACATTTGAAGGAGAAAGAGCTGCTTTTGATAAATTGCGAACTCTAATCGAGAATACAGCTCTGTTTTGACTTAATGAAGTTGCATAATTAGGTTTTGAATCAAGATCAAGTACTACTCTGGTTTTCTGAGCATTATGAAATGAGCGTACGGACTTAATAGCAGATGCCGAAGCCACTTCGGTAAAAGTGCAACATACCACTAGAGCTACTGCAAAAAATAATAAGAACTGTCTGCAAATTGTTCTGATTTTTTGAATTGATTTACTCTGGATCAATTTACAGAAGTTATTCAAAAGGTGTTTCACGTTATCTGAAATTTGAGCTTATTTTATTAAGATCTTCTGGTTCTATAAGAACTGATTTTATCACAACATCCCTTGAATCAACTGAATAACTAAGCTCAATTGTGATATCCGCTTCAGGTAAAACGCCCTGTGCTTTATCAGGCCATTCAATAAGACATACTGAAGTCTTCTCAAAATAGTCACGAATGCCCATATATTCAAGTTCTTCAGGATCTAAAAGTCTGTAAAGATCAAAGTGGTAAACACTAAAGTCATCAAAGTCATAAGGCTCAACTAGAGTATAGGTTGGAGAGCGGACGATATCCTTATAGCCACAAGCTTCAATAAAACCACGTGAGAAAGTGGTTTTACCTGCACCTAAATCTCCTTCAAGATTTATAAGCACACTCTTTTTTAATTTCTTACATAGAGGAATGCAAACAGATGACATCAGAGCACCTAGCTTTACAGTCTCCTGTTCACCATTTATCTTAAATTTAATTTCTGCCATATTTTTTATTCTTTTCTATTAGCTTTTCCGATTAGCACTTTTGATTAGAGTTTGTAAACTTAAAAATCTAGTCTCTGCCGTTTACAAGTTCTCTTACATATTTGCTTACATCAAGTGGCAGTGTACCAATTACACCTTCTTTTTGACCGCAAATAGCACCTGCTCTTGCATGGATACAGGCGCCTACTATCACGCCCATCTCAAGGCCTAAGCCCTGAGCGATTAAAGAGGCAATGATGCCGGTTAAAAGATCACCTGAGCCTCCGGTTGCAAGAGCTGGTGAGCCTTCATTGATGATAGACAGTCTGTTGCCATCACAAACTACGGTACCTGTGCCCTTTAAAAGAACCACACCACCGAACTTTTGCCAGAGTTTATAACAGCTGCCTAATCTATCAGCATTGATAGCTTCAACCGTACAACCTAAGAGTCTAGCTGCCTCGCCAGGATGTGGTGTAATCACACGATTCTCGTTATAGAACTTTTCCTCATATTTAGATAAGACATTTAATGCATCAGCATCATAGACTACGTATTTGTCGATGACATCATCTAGGGTATCTAATATTCTTTGAGTTCTCTCATTTACTCCAAGACCAGGACCTACTGCAATCACATCAGCCCAATCGATTGCCTTTTGCAAAGCTTCAGCTGAATTTAAATCCACAGTCATCAGTTCAGGTCTTACACTTAACAGAGCCTGATAGTTATCCTTTTCAAGTGCTACTTTAACTAAGCCTGCCCCTGATCTTAAGGCACCAGTACCACACAAGATAGCAGCGCCTCCAAAACCTGAGGCTCCTGCGATAATTAAAACTTTTCCATTATCGCCTTTATTAAATGATGGTAAACGCACTGGCAGTTGAGGCTTAATGTCTTTATAAGACATTCTCATGATTGGTACAGGATAGGTAGTCTTTGAATAATCAAAAACATCATAATAACTGTAAGATTGAACACCTAATGGAGCAAATTCAAGTTTTCCTACAAAGTCGACAGCATCAGATGTTAATAAGCCAGGCTTTAGAGCCAGCATACAAACAGTAGCATCTGCACTTACGCACATGCCAGGGACACTACCAGTATCTGCAATTACACCTGATGGAATATCAATACTTACTACGTATGTATTTAACTGATTGATATAGGCAATCCATTTTGCCATGTCGCCTTTAGGTGAAGAGTTTGTACCAGTACCTAATAGAGCATCAACAATGACATCAGGTGCACTGTAAGCGATGACACCATCATCTGGAAGTTGCCCATGATTTGGCAGTTCATATTCAACAATACCGCCCTGTCTTACATAGTACTCATAGGCAATGCTAGCCTCAGTGCCCTCATGAGGAACACCAGTTGCAAAGACTCTATGATTAATGGAGTTTTCTAAGAGCAAGTTTGCAACAATATAGCCATCGCCACCATTATTGCCCTTACCGCAAAAGATCCACACATCTTTAGCTTGAGCACATTCTCTGACAATAAAGTCAAAAACAGCTTTACCTGCCTGCTGCATCAAGTCAAAACAGTGGCCGTTATGCTCTTTAGCATGCTCTTCTTCGATGAATTTAACCTCATCACTGCTATAAACTTCTAATGGGAGCTGATCCATATATACTCCATCACTGCTATTTTATTCTGTTCTAAAGTCAGTCTAGTTAAGACTGCTTTTAACTGCTTATAAACTCTGTTCTCTACTTCTTGGGTGCTCTTTTAAGCTACCTTTTAAGATTTGGAAAGATGCTCTGTACTGTTCAAATCCATACCGTTTGAGGCTAATAGAACCACATCCTCTGCTAGATCCTCTAATGAGTATTGATTGCAGGTAACAAGCTCTTTGTCTACCTTAACAAAGCCTAAACTGTCTTTTTCTTTATCTTTAAACAATCTGTCAAAGTCATAAGAACCTAGAACCATAACCTCTACCCCGTGGTAGGTCATGAGAAATCTTTCAACATCGTATGGAAGTTCAGGCTCAGACTTAAAATCGGAACTGTTTTCAAAAAGGTCAGGCACACTGCCTAAAAAGCGACGTTTGAGAGTAATGTCATCTGCAGTTAACAGATCCTCGTAAACTTCAAAGTCATAGTCTTTTAATTTTTGAATTTTAATTGACCAGTCTTTTTCTGTAAGAAGATATCCAAAATCAGAATAACTGATACAGTAAATTTCAGACATGCTCTTTCCTTTTTAGTATTCTCTCCATAGATGAGTTAATTATAGACAATAGGCTGATATAAAAACAGTTTTCACAATGGTGTTAGATAAAAGATCATCAAAATTTAGCTCAAATAAGGCAATTTTGATGATCTTTATGATGAGTTTAAAGATAACGCCGTATGAATGTTATCTTTGATTAAACTTCTTTGGTTACATCAATATGAAAAATACTTATAAAGAAAGCTAACTCATCACTCATTGCATCAGCTTCACTGACCTCACCTGCTGATACTGAGTCACCATAAACTTACATCTTAAGACATGGCTTTTTCTCATAGGGAATGAGTTTGGCATTATCTGAGAGAACTAACTCTTCAAGTGTGATCTCATGACAGTCCATGCGCTTGAAGAACAGAATCTCATGCTCTTTGTCTGTATCTTCACTGTCTAATAAGGTAATGACAGTACTCTTTTCATCATCATTTAACTGATAACACTTTTGTACACCATCAACTCTGGCACCTACAAGTTATGCCAGTTGTTCCAGCCTAGATGCTGATTTTTAATCTTTAAAGAGGCAAAGCTTCCAATAAAGCGGAACTTTAGATAAGTAGCTGGAAAGATAAATTGTGGATGTAGAGGTTCTCTGTCATCTATTCTTCCACAATATTCAATTTCAGGTGAGTTTAAAGCGATCTCTTTCATAAATATACAGTAATGTTGTTATCAAAGATTTAGTTATCTTTATTGGATATAGACTCAAAACCACATAGGTCAGAACAAATAAGAGTTTGAAGTTGCTACATTGAACCTTGGTCTAATTATTGTTAACAGTATATTTAACCTTTAATAAAAGTATGTCCAAAAAGTAAAAATTCGCGCTTATTTTGTGCCATAACCTATATTTTTCAAAATTTAACAAAAATTAGGTAGATAAGACTTAAAACTTTTGCCTATACTCAAAACATAAAATTTACAAAATCAAAACAATCATTTATAAGCAATCAAACTTATAAAAAATTAAACTAAAAATAGGTGGTTTACTATGGACATCCTTGGTGTTGATATTGGCGGTAGTGGTATTAAAGGAGCAGTTGTTGATACTCAAACCGGTGAGTTAAAAACAGAAAGAATTAGAATTCCTACCCCACAGCCAGCAACCCCTGAAGCTGTTGCAGAGACTTTAAAGCAGTTAGTTGACCAGATTGGCTTTAAAGGTCCTATTGGTTGTGGTTTCCCTGCTCGTGTTATTGATGGTGAGGTACTTACAGCAGCAAATATTGATAAGTCATGGATCAATGTAAAAGTTGAAGAACTGTTTACCTCTGTTGTAGGTCAACAGGTTTATGTAGCAAATGATGCTGACGTAGCAGGTTTAGCAGAACTTACCTTTGGTGCAGTAAAAGATTATAAAGGACCAGTACTATTTTTAACTATCGGTACTGGTATTGGTTCAGCACTCTTTATCAACGGTCAGATGTACCCTAATACAGAATTTGGTCATATCAAATTCAAAGGCGATATTGCTGAACACTATTGTGCTGACTCTGTTCGTGAAAAAGAAGATCTCGGATTTAAAGAATGGGGTGAAAGATTAAATAAGTTCCTAGAGTATATTGCTTTCCTAACTCAGCCAGACTTCATTGTCTTAGGTGGCGGTGTTTCTAAGAAGTTTGAAAAATATGCTTCAAAGTTAACTCTAAGCACTAAGGTTGTTCCTGCTAAGACCTTAAACCTAGCAGGTATCATCGGTGCTGCTATGTACGCTAAGACCAGAATTTAGTTTTTAAGTAGTCTTGCCTTGTTAAGGCAACTTAACAAGGCTTTTGTTCTTTTCATAAGCACTCCTTTAACTCTTCTCTTTTATCCATTTGCTTTTCTATAAAAATCTGTCTTTTATTTGTCTCTGACACAATCAGGCAATCGTTTGCCAAAATCTGACACACTTTAAAAGCTCATTTGAACGATACTAAAGATCTAGCTTAGGTAGATTTTTCTACTTAAGCTTGAGTAAAACAAAACTAATCAATGCTGTTGAATGAACATAAACAAAACTTTGTGCCTATGAAGAAATTAGCTGTAACTTTTAGTCTGATTACTGCTCTATGCCTTACATCATCTGTTTTTGCAAAAGACATACAGACAGCCGATCAAAGCTCTTTAGTATCTTTAAGTGAGAATAATATTAGTACAAAAGAGAATGAAGCTTTAAAGATTAACCTTACTGTTGATGGAAAAACTGTAACTGCTACCTTAATTGATAACTCAGCATCTCGTGATCTTGTGTCCCGTCTGCCTCTTGAAATCAACCTTGATGATTTTAATAACACTACAGAGAAGATCTTTTATCCAAAGCCATCTTTAAATCTTAATGAGAAAAAGAATGGCATAGCGCCAGTTTCTGGTGACATCACTATTTATGAGCCATGGCAGAATGTCGCTATCTTTTGTAAGACCTTTAGCTATAGCGACGATCTCATTAAGATTGGTCACATTGACGTAGATAGAATTGAGCTTTTTAAGAAAAAAGGCAAAGTAAAAGTTACGATTTCAAAGTAAGCGTAAAGAGACTTACATCTAATATGAAATTTCGTTTTGCTTTTGAGTGTCTAAAACTTAGGCTTTCAAAGCTTAAACTCAATTGCAAAACGATTAAATGGCAGGATTATACAGGTTCTATTGCGTTAATCTTAATTTCAAGTCTTTGTGAGCCCATATAGTGGTTGATACCCACGGTATATACAGCTCTTACACGCATGAACTTAGTAATAGAACGCTCATTTGGAGTTGCTCTTAACTTAATAGCATTCATGCTAGAACCATCATCATTACGAAGTTTGAATTTCAGATGTCGATTTGCAACTAAAAATACGTCTTCGACTGTAAATTCACCATCAAAGCAAGGCTCTTCAAAGCCATTGCCCCATGGACCATATGCCTCTAAATCACGAGCAAAGGCTACATTGATATAGTTAGGAGGAAGGCTTCCGTCTGAAACAATCTCATCCTCTGTAGGCTGACCTAAATTCTCTGTAGCCACCTCATTAAAAAGCTCTTTGAATTTCTCAAAATTAGCTTTATGAATTGAGGCTCCTGCTGCCATGGCGTGGCCACCAAACCTAATTAAAAGATCAGGTCTTTTCTCAGAGAGTGTTTGCAGAATTTTTACAATACTAAAGCCAGGAACTGATCTTGCTGAGCCTGACAATTCATCCCCTGTGCCTGAAAAGACAAAACAAGGGACAGAGAACTTCTCTTTAATTCTGCTGGCAATAAGACCGCCAAGTCCCACTAACCAGTTTGATCTGTAAAGTACTATTGCAGAGTTACCTGCCTGCTTTTCAGCATCCTCACAAGCTTCTTTTAAGAACACGCGCTCATAGTCACCACGGCGCTTGTTGCACATCTCAAGATCTCTTGCGATGATACAGGCCTCAGTATCATCATCTGTAAGCATTAAAGATACAGCAGGATTATTCTCTAATTTAATTCTGCCAGGAGCATTTAAACGAGGGCATAAATCATAAGCAATAGATACAGAGTTAATTGAAGGTAAATCAACTCTACATGATGAGGCTAATGCTCTGATACCTACCACGCATTCACCACGACGAATTCTGTCAAAACCGTACTTTACTAGCTTGCGATTGTTAGCATCAAGCTGCATTACATCGCCGATAGTACCTAGTGCTACTAAATCAAGGAAACGACCTATGCGAGGAACTGCTCTTCCATCATAGTAACCACGTTCTTTTAAACAGGCTCTGGTAGCTACTAAAACATAGAACAGTACACCTGCACCACAGAGATTTTTAGATGGGAACTTATCGATTGGTAATTTAGGATCGACTATCGCATCGGCTAAAGGTAAATCCTCAGGTGTTTCATGGTGATCTGTAATCACCACTTTAAGACCACGAGATTTAGCATAGTCTATTGATTCTTTACAGCTGACACCGTTATCAACGGTTAGAATGAGCTTCACACCATGAGCTATAGCATTATCTACAGCATCTTCACTTACACCGTAACCACCTTCATAACGTGATGGCACATAGTAAGTTACATCTTTCGCACCTAAATCTTTAAGACCTCTGACGCCTAGTGCAGTACCAGTGATACCGTCTACGTCATAGTCTCCAGCAACTAAGATAGGTTCTTGATTGATGATGGAGTCTGCGATGATGGAACTTGCTTTTTCAATATCATGAAAATCTTTGTAATGAAAGATATCACAAAGCTTACAAGCGACGTCCTGTTCGGTTTTAATGCCTCGTCTTGCGAGGATCTGGCGGATGACAGGATCCGGAATAAAAGGTTCTAAATGACTGTCATCAATGACGTCACGGCGCACGATTTTCACGATTGTTCCCCAAGGTTCAGTATCTTTTCAAGCGATAGATGTTGATATGTGGTTCAATTATATTTGTATTGAAGACAAATTTATATAGAGCAAGAGTAATTAAATTCTTTTTGTGACAACAGGCATTTAAGATAAGAATATCGTATAGAGGATGATATAAAATTATCATCAGGCGAATTTCGTTATATTTATGTTTTATTTCGAGACTCTTAAAAAGCTCAGATTATGTTAAATTTATTTTTATGTACAACTGTACGATTTGTAGAGTTTTTCAGTAGCACCTATAAAGATATTCCTGCACTTCTTCAAAACATATAAATAATTATTTATATTTATCAATAAGATAAATATAAATCCGTTTAACATTATTCTTAATAATCAAAATTTAAGTCTCATTATCCTTAACAGCTTATGTGACGTTGTACGGTTTTTATCTCCGTACAACGTCACAAATGAAGATTTTTCAGATTTTCTTTCAATTTTTTTTGATTTTGTATCTTTTTTAATTATGATCTGAAATAATGTTGTTTTAATAATATTAAATAAGGATAGAAGATCATGATTGATAATCTTAAATATTACATATTTGGTGCTTTAGTCATCGCTGCTGCTATTGCAATCACAGGAAATAAGGCTAAAGCTGATCTTTTAAACTTCTCCTTGCCTCAAATAGAAATGATAAAGACAGATTCTAATAAAATGGAATCCTCGACTACAGCAGGTCTCATAGGCACATATATAGTAATGAGACAGATGGCCAAAAGTGATCATGAAAAAGAGGAACGTGAAAGAAAAGATGCTGAAACTCAAAAGAAGGTACAGGATGATGAAAAGAAGATGTCATCTTTTGACAACAGTGCCTACTGCAGATTTAGAATTAAAAATTCAGGCATTGATGAAACTGAAGTTGTAACTTTCAGAATGACGGTGAACAGGTATAAGCAAGAGTGCAAAAAGAAATATCTAAAAGATCATATCTATTTAAAAGACTTTTTAGGTTACTACTTCTCAGCAAGAGATGACACTAATGATAACGGAGCTGATATTTATCTAAAATTCACTATCGATTTTGAGCATCCAACTATCATCAGTGAACAGGACATTAAAGATCATAATGATGAACAAGAAACTGTCATCTTTGCTGTCTGTGTCCTAATTATCTTAATATTATCCTTACTTGCTTTCTTTTGGATCCTGTTAAAAGCAGCAAGAGAGTAAGTGTTATTAACAATGACTAAAACACCGGACTAATCTTAATAATATAGTCGGTAATATTAGGATCTTTTAGTTCAAGATTACGACCATGCTCCCTGTACCACTCGGATTCGAGCATGGCTTTTTTATGTCTGTAATAGGTTGCTTTCTTCATCTTGAGCTTTTCCATGATCTCATAATCGGACATGGTCTCTAGCATCATTAAAACTTCAGCACACTTTACAGGATGACCTTCTTCAGAGACAACCTCAAGTTTTTTGCGTCCTGCTCCTCTTAATACCACTGAGTTATAGACTTCCTCATCAAAGTTTATATAAAAGTACTTTTTATAGGAAAAGGTAATACCTACATGCTCAAGCTTTTTAAATACATCTTCGTGGTATTTTTTTACCTTTTCAAAGGCAGTGTCAGAATTCTCTTCAGGACTAGGATCAATATAGATTTGGTATTTCATAGCTACTCAAGTTTTACGATAAATACAGAAGTTTTATAGCACACAATGAAACTTTATTAAACTTTTAAATACTAGACTTGTAGCTTTAAGAAAGAAATCTAAACTGAGGACTGCTGCGTAAAATTTGGTAAAATGTTGAGACTGAATTTACTCTTAGGTTTCTTTATTTATGAATAACGCAAATTATCAACAGCGAAGCTTATTACTTCTGTTCCCTTTAGGACTGCTCACTATTGCTTCATTTGCTCTTGATAAAAGAATTCCTATTGGCATCGACTTTACCATTCAGAACATTTTGCTAGAGATCTGCAGAACCATAATCCCTGGCTTGTTTGCTGTAACTGTAGCTTGCCTTATTCCAACATTTAACCGTTTTTATCAGCTCTTTGCTGTAGGTCTTAACTACTCACTGTTGTGTGGCATCTCGATTACCTTTTACCCTCACCTGTTTACTCAACCTACTGCATGGGTGATTGCATCTTTAGCTGCAACCATGTTCTTACTGCCATCAAATGATCTTGATCAGGAAGCTGAAAGAGCAAGTATTGGTGCAACTTTAATCAAAGTTTTAGGAGTGCTGTTTGTACCGGCTTTAGTACTTCTAAGTTTTGTAGTAATCATTAAAAACATTGAGCACTCAATTCTAATTACCTTTACTACAGTTTTCGTAGATTCATTTTTGTCATGCCTGTTTGTACCTATCTACGAAATCATGTTAACTCTAGGTTTTAGCTCCTTACTAAATTCTCTAGTAAGTCTGCAAACAGAGAGCGAGACTATTCATGCCATGTTAAACAGTATTCTGCTGACAAACCTCTTTGTACTGCCAACTCTAATCATGGTAAGGGCCTATCTTGCTAAATCCTATAACAGACTGTTTTTAGTCTTTCTAGCCATGATCACCTGTTTAACCTCAAAGATTGGATCGTGTATCTCAGTTGAGCTTTCAATTTTAATGTTCTTCTACCCTGGAACCTTAATTGTCCTGTGTATATCCTCAGTCATGCTGTTCTTTTTAAGTTTGTATTTAGATCTGTCTAATTTTACAAACTTCTTTATGCTCTATCAGCCTGATTTAGTATTAAAGAATTTAGCCTTCTTCCAGTTATCCACAAGTCATTATGCTCTGATGCTGACTGCTGTGATTGTGCCTGCAATCATTCAGGTGATCTTGTCAAAGATAGGAACCGTGAACTATCTTAAAAACAAGTTCAAAAAGCGATCAATTACAGGAGGCTTGTCTATTGATGAAATAGATAATCCTGAGTTATTACTCATTGCAATTTTAAAGAACATCGGTGGCAAGAGTAATATTGAAGCCGTATCAAAATTAGGTAATGAGCTTATCATCAAAGTCTTTAACTATAAGCTCATTTCCTCAAGAGAATTAGGTAAATTAGGCTCTAAGAAGGTACTTTTTATCCGTTCTATCAATAAGATAAAACTTGATTTGGGAAGCATGACAAATGTAATCTACACACGCTTACACAACATCGTGTCAGATTCTGCTAACTATAACCAAAATGAAGTGTCATTATCAGAGCCATTTAATTTTGAAGGCTATATAAAAGCACAAGAAGGAGACAAAAAGTGAGTGATACAGACTGGATACAAATTAAACTTCGTACCACCAATCAGTCAGCAGATACCATTGCTGAACTATTAGAAAGCTTTGGAGCTCTTGCTGTAAGCTACACCGATGCAGAGGATTCTCCTATTCTTGAGCCAAGACCTGGTGAAAGAAGACTTTGGCCTAATACCGAGGTAACAGGTCTTTTAGCACAAGGTACCGATCCTAAACCTATCTTAGATAAGTTAAGAGCTCTTTTAGGTGATCATATCCCAATGGCTGCAACTCATCTTGAGGATAAGAACTGGATCAGAGCTTGGATGGATCAATTCAAACCATTAAAGTTTGGCAAAAGATTGTGGATCTGCCCTTCATGGCTTAGCGTTGATGAAAAAGACAGCGTAGTGGTCATGTTAGATCCAGGTCTTGCCTTTGGTACAGGGACTCACCCTACTACAGCTTTATGTTTAGGTTATCTGGACTCTTTAGATTTAAAAGATAAACAGGTTTTAGATTATGGTTGCGGTTCTGGTATTTTAGGAATTGCAGCACTAAAGCTTGGTGCTAAAAACGCTATAGGCGTTGATATCGATGAACAGGCTTTAATAGCCTCAAAAGAAAATGCCTCAAGAAATGGCGTTGATGAAAAGTTACAGCTTGTAATGGGTACAGATAAAGAACTAAATCTGCCAAAATCACCTGTTACTGTAGCTAATATTCTGGCAGGTCCTTTAGCTGAACTTGAGCCTATTATCGCTTCACTTACAGAATCAGGTGGTCTATTAGCTCTGTCTGGTATCTTAACTGAGCAGTCTCAATCTGTGATTGATGCTTATTCAAAAGACTTTGTGATGAACAAAGTTAAAGATCTTGATGGATGGGCATTGTTAACTGGTACTAGAAAGTAGTTTTGATTCATTGCATAATCAAAAAAAAGGCGAGTATCTAGTACCCGCCTTTAACGTCATTAGCAAATTTGTAAACTATTTCTTAAATTTATCTGGCATTGGACCATACTGACCGCCGTTTGGATAGTACTTCCAACCATCGCGGATCTTAATCTTCTCATCCCATGGTAGTTTATACTTACCTTCAGCTAAATCCTTAACCCATGTTAAGTAGTTAGCCTTTTCACCACCAGGTTTACCAACATATGCACGGCAACCTAAGTTAAAGATATTGTTCTCTAATGCCCAGTTTTCACGAGCCTTATCCACTAAGCGAGGGAATAACTCTGCTGTAACAATTTCCCACGGATTTCTCTGACCTTGCTGAATAACATTACCATCGTAATTGCAGATAGTACCTTCACCAAAGTAGTAGAAGACGTTATCATAGCCTGCAAGGTTAACAGCAACTGTATACATGAGGTTCTGCCATGCATTAGTTCTGTTTGTAATGATCCACTGATCGTTAACCTGTGTTGAGTAACCTGAAATTCTAATGTAAACATTAGCACCTTTGTAAGCTGCTTCACGAGCTAACTCTGGGAACATACCATCGTGACAGATACATACAGCAAGTTTTGAACCTTTAGGACCGTCACAGACAGGCATACCTAAATTACCTGGAGCCCATGGCTCTACTGGAACCCATGGCTGTAACTTTCTGTAGTGAAGTGCAATTTCACCCTTGTTGTTAATGATAATCGCTGTGTTAAAAGGATGGCCACCTTCAGGATCCTTTTCCATAATTGAGAACACGCCCCAAACATCTGCATCTTTACATGCCTGCTTGAACTTTCCTACCTCTGGACTATCTAAGCTCAACAACATTTCATCGTATGACCAAATTGCTGTGTTTAAGCCTTGTGTTGAATACTCAGGAAATACAATCAAATCTAATCCAGGATAACCTGCTTTTGTTGAAGCTACTGCTTTGCAGATTCTGTCAACGTTAACCTGAATATCTTCAGGACCATTTACTACAGGAACAGGATACTGAATTGCTGCAACTAATAGAGCCTCTTCCCATGAACTAACTGAACCAGTGCTACCCATAATGATCACCTCATATATTGATGTAGATAAAGAAAAACTTTCAGTTCAAGGTTCATTTCCCTCTGAACTTGAGTTCATTATCTAAGATTACTTATGAGTAAAAAATTGGCAGAATTGACTACACGAATACGTCATTTTACGTAGTTGCACTTAATTTCATTGTTTTTACGGAAGGACAGTAGCATTCAGTTACTATCGAGGTACGCTCATAAAACAAGAGCCCATTTAAGATGATTTACCTTGATACAAACAATTCTACGGTTATTGTAAAGGTGAGATTTAAGCTCAAATGAATATCAATTGGAAAGTTTTATAGACTCATGAAAAAAAAGACAGGTAAACATCTCTCAAATTTACCTGTCAAAGTTTTCAGACACAATCTACCTGAAAAATTACACTATACAGAAAGGAATTTAGTTACGAGATCAGCATCTGTTTCATCTCGAGTGGCATCATAAACAATAGCGCCTTTTTCCATCACAACAATTCTATCTGCAACATCAAGAGCAAAACTTAGAACCTGTTCTGAAACAAAAATTGTAAGACCTCTGTCATCTCGAATTTTTCTAAGTGTTTTTGCCATATCTTTAATGATATTCGGTTGAATACCCTCAGTAGGCTCATCGAGCAAAAGTAACTTTGGATTTGAGGCTAAAGCTCTTGCAATTGCTAGCTGCTGTTGCTGTCCTCCAGATAGATTTCCTCCTTTTCTTTTTGCAAACTCTTTTAAAATTGGGAAACTAACATACAAATCTTCAGGAATCACATTAGAACCAGTTACAGTTAATCCAGTTTCAATATTTTCTTTTACACTCATAGTTGAAAAGATCATTCTACCTTGAGGAACAAAACCAATACCTGCTTTTACCCTCTCATAACTTTTTAGGTTTTCTATTTCTTCTTTTCCTAAAAAAGCTTTTCCCTCACAACTTTTGATCATGCCAATAAGAGATTTCATGAGAGTTGTTTTTCCCATTCCATTGCGACCTAATAGTGCGACAATCTCATTGTCTTTGATTTCAAGGTTGAGAGCTTTAATGACCGAACTTTCACCATATGCAACAGAATAATTTTCTAGCTTTAACATAATAAAATCTCCTATTGACCTAAGTAGACATCTATAACTTTAGGATTTTTCTTGATGCTTTCCATGTTGCCTTCTGCAAGCAGCTTTCCTTGATGCATTACGGTTACTCTATCAGCAATGTCTTCAACAAATTTCATGTCGTGTTCAATTACAATTACAGATCTACCTTTAATAATTTTCTTCAAAAGAGCTGCAGTCTGTTTTCTCTCCGCAACAGACATTCCCGCAACTGGCTCATCAAGCATTAACAATGAAGGATTTTGGATAAGTAACATTCCGATTTCTAACCACTGTTTTTGACCATGGCTCAAAAGAGAAGCCTTCATATTAAGCTTGTCACCTAAAAAAATGGTATCAGCAACTTCTTTTACCTTTTGAATGATCTCTTTATTGCGTTTAAATAACAAAGCTCCCCAAACTTTTTTTCCTTTTGGATATGACAATTCCAAATTTTCAAAAACAGTTAAGGCCTCATAAATTGAAGGATTTTGGAACTTTCTGCCAACACCAGCTTCTACAATTTCATACTCTTTTAATTTTGTTAGTTCTTTATCATGGAATTTTATTGATCCAGAGGTTGCTTTTGTTTTTCCGCAGATCATATCTAAAACCGTAGTTTTCCCAGCTCCATTTGGACCAATGATTACGCGGATTTCTCCTTCATCTACATAAAGGGATAAATTATCCACAGCTTTAAACCCATCAAATGAAACTGTAAGACCTTCAATGTAAAGAGCATAATCTTTGTTTAAACTTCTGTTGCCAGCTAAAACACTGGCGTCTTCGCGTAAGCTGCTATCAAAAATCTCTTTCATATTAAGCTCCTTTGTACTCATGGATCTTGTTTACAAGCATTGCATAAAGCATCTTGCCTGGAGGAATTCTCTTTGCTGATTCCTCATTTTCTGGAGTTAGCAGATACTTAAGACCTTTGTAAAGATAAGGACTTAGATAGTCCTCGTATAAGCCTGCTAAACCTCTTGGGAAGAACATAACAACGCCAATGAATAGAGCTCCCATTGCAAAAAGCCATAATTCAGGAAAGTTCTCGGAAACGACAGTTTTTGCGTAGTTAACAATAATTGTTCCGTAAATAGCGCCGAAAATTGATAGTCTTCCACCTACAGCACAGAAGATGACCATTTCAATTGAAGCTACAATTCCCACAAAGCTTGGAGACATAAAGCCTACTTGCAAGGTAAATAGAGCACCACCTGCAGCTGATAGCATTGCAGAGAAACACAGAATAAAGATCTTGAAATTGGCAACGTCATATCCTGAGAATCTAACTCTTTCTTCTTCATCTCGAATTGCTAACAGCAAGTGACCAATTTTTCCGCGCAGTAACAAATGGCAAGCAAACATAGCTAACAGTAAGCAGATAACACAAATGTAGTAGAGGGCTAGCTTTGCTTCGTCTGTTCTAATATCGACACCAAGACAGGTTCTAAGATCAGTGATTCCGTTAACACCACCGGTATAACCTTGTTGCCCGATAATCAAAATTGTCAAAATTGCTGCAATAGCCTGAGTGATGATTGAAAAATACACACCGCCAACTCTACGTTTGAACATACAGAGACCAAATATGTATGCAAATACTGTAGGAACAGCAAACATCAAAATAAGAGTTAATGGAAAACTGTTAAATGGAACCCAGAACCAAGGTAACTCTGTAAGTTGGTTCCAATCCATAAAATCAGGAATACCTGGTGTTGACTGAATGGCAGTAGCCTCTGGAGTTGAAGCTTCAAGCTTTAGGAACATTGCCATGCAGTATCCACCTAAACCAAAGAAAATACCCTGACCTAAACTTAAAATGCCACCATATCCCCAGCAAAGCACTAAACCGATTGCAACAAAGGCATAACTTAGGTACTTACCTAACAAGTTCAGACGGAAAACTTCTAAAGATGCAGGCATGATGATTAAAAGTAGCACTGCGAGGACAATAAAGTTTAGGAATGTTCTTCTTCCCATCAGCGGAACAGAATAAATAGGATCTCGTTTAAACATAGTATTCTCCTTAGTGACGAACTTTTACAGAGAACAGACCTTGTGGTCTAATCATTAGGATGCCAACAACAAACAGCAGAGTTAGAACCTTTGCCATAGAACCTGACATAAAGAATTCCATTACTGATTGAGCTTGGGCAATACCAAAAGCTGATGCAATTGTTCCAATTAAAGTTCCTGCACCGCCAAACACAACTACTAAGAAAGTATCAACAATGTAGAGCTGACCTGCTGTAGGACCTGTTGAACCAATCATGGTAAATGCACAGCCAGCGACGCCTGCAATTCCACAACCTAAACCAAAGGTTAGTCTGTCAACCAAACCTGTATTGATACCTACAGCTCCTGCCATTGGACGATTTAAAATTACAGCTCTTAGTTGTCTGCCTAACTTAGAGCGATACATGATGTACCAAACAGAGAAAGTTACGAAAATGGTTAGGCACAAAACAAAAAGAACGTTGATTGGAATTTCAATGCTGTCAGTTAGATTTACTGAGCCCATTAGCCAATCTGGTAGAGTTACACCTACTTCACGAGCACCAAATATTGAACGATAAGTCTGCTGTAATATTAAGCTAAGTCCCCATGTTGCAAGTAAAGTATCCAAAGGTCTTGAGTAGAGATGCCTTATCATCAAATACTCTATCAGGGCTCCTAATAATCCTGTAAAGATAAAAGACAAGATCAAGGCGACAAAGAAATAAATTGAAAATAGTGAAGGTAAATAATTTTCAAAAAAATGGGAAGTCAGATAGGTTGTATAGGCTCCTAATATCATGAACTCTCCATGAGCCATATTGATAACGCCCATCTGACCAAAGATAATGGCTAATCCTAATGCCATAAGAAGAAAAACTGAGAACAGAGATAACCCTGCGAAGCCTTGCATGGCGAAAATGGAGGCAAGATCCTCAAAACTGTAATCTGAAAACATAAGATTTGCTCCTATAAGATTTTATAAAGGGGGATTTACCCCCTTTTAGATTGATGGCTAATCAGTCTTTCTGTTATTGATATCCATCTGGGAATGGGTTAGGCTCGATCACTCCTGACTCATAAACAACCTTAAACTGACCATCCTTTTGACCTTGACCAATAACGGTCTTCATATACAGGTGGTGATTTTCATGAACCTTTACAGAACCGTTAGGTGCACCATCAAATACAGTACCTGGTAATGTTTTCTTAATAGCGTCGATGTCAAAAGAACCAGCTTTTTCAACAGCAGCCTTCCATAACCAAGGACCTAAGTAAGCTGACTCTGTAACATCACCGATAACAATCTTGTCGCCCCACATTTTCTTAAAGTCTGCGACAAACTTTTTGTTATTCTCGTTATTCATGCTTTCAAAGTACTTGGTAACTGAATAAGCGCCTTCATAATTCTCACCACCAATGCCTAGTACTTCATCTTCTGTAACAGAGGTTGATAGAAGCATTGGCTTTTCTTTCTTAAGATCGATACCTGCTGCCTTTAACTGTTTGTAGAAAGCTACATTAGAACCACCTACAACAATTGAGAAGATCACATCAGGCTTTTTCAATTTGATTTTGTTGATAACAGAGTTGAACTGAGTGTGACCTAGTGGGTAATACTCTTCGCCTAAAACTTTTAGACCATTCTTTTCAATATGCTTTCTAGCAATCTTGAAAGAAGTACGAGGCCAAATGTAGTCAGAGCCGATTAGATAAAAGGTCTTTGCACCTTTTTCTTTCATTACCCAATCAAGACCAGCCAATATCTGCTGAGTAGCTTCCTGACCTGTATAGATCACATTTGGAGACTGTTCTAGACCTTCATAAAATGTTGGGTAAAACAGCATGTTGTTATATTGCTCAAAAATAGGGAGAACGGCCTTTCTTGATGCAGAAGTCCAACAACCGAACACTGCTGCAACTTTATCATTTACAATAAGTTTCTGAGCTTTTTCTGCATAGGTAGGCCAATCAGAAGCACCATCCTCCTGTACTACTTCAATTTTTCGACCTAGCACACCGCCCTGTTTGTTGATCTGATCTATTGCTAGTTTCTCTGCCTGAACAGAACCTGCCTCTGATAAAGCCATAGTACCTGTAATGGAATGCAGAATACCTACTTTTACAGTAGTGTCAGTAACCGCAAGACCTGTGGTATTAACACTATCTGCTGCAAAAGCTGAGGTTGAGACAGTTGCACTTAAAGCTAAAGCTGTCAGAGCCTTTGATATGAAGTTCATCTTGGTATGTTTTTCCATGATGTTTTCTCCTCTGTGGGTTAATAACGATTTAATGTCATTATCACAAAGGGAAAGATGTGACTGAATGTGCAGAATGCTCTATTCGACTACGTCAAATTACGTATGTCTGACTAAGAAGATAGGAAGAAAATGTAGTAGAGAAAAGCTATAAGAGATTATGGTAAGGAGTAAATTTTGGTACAGCCGGTTATTAAAGCAAGAAGAGTTTATAGCAGATACGTAGCTAACCAAACTTTAGAAGACTTTTCGTTACGTTATACAGCTGAAAATGCTCGAAAGAGAAGTCCTTTAACAGTATCTAACGCAGCATTAGGATCAATCAGCTTTTTAGCACTTGAAGTTATTGGAGCAAATATTGCTATTTTTTACGGCTTTAACCACCTCTTTTTTGCTCTCTTAGTAGCTCTTCCCCTTATTTTTCTTGTTAGTAAACCAATTGCCTTTTATGCTGCAAAATACAATGTCGATATTGATCTTCTTACAAGAGGTTCTGGCTTTGGATATCTAGGCTCATCGGTAACCTCTCTTGTTTATGCATCGTTTACATTTATCTTTTTAGCTTTTGAATCAACTATTCTCTCTAATATGTTGCAGATAGCCTTTAATTTGCCTTTATGGATAGGTTATCTTGTAACGTCACTTGTAATTATTCCACTTATATTGAATGGTTTTAGTTTCATCAGCAAGTTTCAACGCTACACTCAGCCTATTTGGGCAATATTGCAAATACTCTCCATTGTTGGTGTTCTATTACTATTTAACGATTCTCATTTAAGTCTGTCTTTAAGCTCTAGTTCAGATTTTAATCTATACTTTTTTGGCTACTCTTTATCAATACTGATGGCTCTGATTTCTCAAATTGGAGAGCAAGTTGATTACTTGAGATTTATGCCAAACAAAACTAAAGAAAACAAGAAATCTAGATACTTAGGAACTTTAATCGCAGGACCTGGTTGGATACTGTTAGGCGGAATAAAAATACTAATAGGAGCTTTTCTTGGAGTCTACCTTATAAGCATAGAGACACCTTTTAAAAACGCCATCGATCCTAACTTTATGTACCTAAAGGTCTTTGATGAAACCTCCTCATTCTTAGGAGCTTATGCCAACACAGTAGCGCTTCTACTTACAGTGGCTTTTGTTGGTCTTTCTCAAATTAAAATTAACGTTACCAATGGGTACGCAGGATCTTTAGCTTGGTCAAATTTCTTTTCAAGATTAACTCATACTCACCCTGGTCGTGTTGTATGGGTATTCTTTAATGTAATTATCGCCTACATTCTTACATGCTATGGTATCTATTCTATTGCTACATCTGTTCTTAACTTATATGCAATCGTAGCTGTAGCTTGGTGTGGAACCATAGCAGCCGATCTGAGCATCAATAAAAGACTTCATTTAAGTCCTAAAGGGATTGAGTTTAAAAGAGCTTATCTGTATGACATAAATCCGGTTGGATTTGGCTCCATGCTGTTATCGACTTTGTTAGGATATCTTGCTTATTTTGGTATCTTTGGACAATTTTTAGAAGCCTTTTGCGCTCCATTTACTCTAGTTCTAACCTTTGTGCTATGCCCTAGCTTGGCTTTTATAACTCATGGAAAATATTACCTAGCAAGAAAAGTGGACGTCATACACGGTACACATGAGTGTTCCATCTGTAAAAACACTTTTGACTCTCAAGATCTTTGCTACTGTCCAAGATATGGTGGCTATATTTGCTCTCTATGTTGCACTCTTGATTCTTGCTGTGAGGATGAGTGTAAAAAACACGCAAATATACAGTACCAACTTGAAAAAATGCTACCAAAACAATTAAGAACCACAATTGCAAAGAGAGTATTGCGCTTTGCAAGTCATCTGCTCGTCTATTCCGTAGCTAATTTTGCTGTAGTGACAGCATCCTACTACACTGTTGAGTACAAGTTTTCTCAAATTGACAAATCAACTCTGCTTTCTGGATTTACACTGTGTTTTTTACTTTTTGAGTTCATCTTTTGTATATTTTCCTTAATGTTCATGCTCGTTGAAGAGAGCAGAAAAAGAACACAAGAAGAATTTCACACTCAAAACTTGCTTTTGATAAATGAAGTTAATGAAAGACAAAAAACAGAAAAACTTCTTTCAGAAGCTAAAAAGAATGCAGATGCTGCTAATAGAGCAAAAAGCCGTTATCTCTCAGGAATATCCCATGAGTTAAGAACTCCACTGAACACAATCACTGGTTATGGCCAAATACTGTCTCAATCATCAGATATTCCTCCAAAGCACCAAAAGGCTATTAGGATCATGTGTCGTTCAGCTGATTATCTAGCAGATCTCATTGAAGGACTTCTTGATATTTCTAAGATTGAAGCAGGTAGACTTGAACTTCATTATGAAAATTTAAACTTAAAACAGCTTATTGATGAGCTAATAGAATACTTCTCAGAAAAAGCATTTCAAAATGATTTAAAGTTCACCTCTGACATAACAGTAAACTTACCTCAACTTGTCTATACAGACGAAAAAAGATTAAGACAGATCTTGATAAATCTACTATCCAACGCTGTTAAGTACACTTCTGTAGGAGGAGTTAATTTCACTGTTAAATACAGAAATGAAGTAGCTGAATTTATCATTAAAGACAGTGGCATTGGTATAAAAGAAAGCGAGCTAAAAAAGATCTTTGAACCATTTAACAGACTTGATGAAGCAAAAAAGAAAGCTGGAGGAACAGGATTAGGTTTAACTATTACTAATCTGCTTGTAACCATAATGGGAGGCGAGTTAGATGTTAATAGCATTCATGGTGTAGGCACAACATTTTCTGTAAAAATGAAATTATCAAGAGCATTTGCAGATCCAAATTTATCTAAACACGAAAAAATAGTGTGTGGCTACAGTAATTCACAAACAAAACCATTCAAGATACTAGAGGTTGATGATAACGAGGATCATCGTAACTTGGTTGTATCAATACTAAAACCTGTTGACTTCATAGTGGATACAGCTGATTGTCCAGATTCAGTGTTGATAAAAACAACGGAAGAACTTAGTTCATACTCACTTTTTTTAGTAGATATAGCAATGCCTGTACACAATGGCTGGTATTTACTTCGACAGCTAAGATCTTTAGGAATAAGAGCACCTATAATCATGGTTTCAGCTGAAGCAAGCGAAGGTAATGTTCCTGAAGATATCCGTAATCTTCATAATGGTTACATTATAAAACCATTTAAACAGAAACGCCTTTTTGATGCTATCGCTAGAGTATTACCTGTAAACTACATTTACAAAGAAGATGAATCATCTTGCAAAGCTCAAAAAGAGAATTCACTAAAAACGCAAAACAGTTCTCAAGAGTCAATTACTGAAGGTGATACAAAGATGATCAATATCAATTCAGGTTGCACCATTACAGTAAAATTACCACCTAAAGAAAAAGAGAAAATAGAGCAGTACATTTCAATAGGGTATATTAACGGAATAAAAAAGATTATAGAAAATTACTTTGCAAATAACCTCATTTCTCAACGACAAAAAGAGCTTTTATTATCTTTAACCGATGAAATGAAATTTGATGAACTAAATAGTCATCTGGAATAAAAAATGAACGATGAAAACGAAGATGAAATAGTACTAGTTGTGGACGATTCACCTGATACCGTTTCTATGCTCAACGATGCATTAGATAATGAGGGATTTTCTGTATTAGTTGCTCTAAGCGGTATGCAAGCTGTCTCAATTTGCAAAAAGATAAAACCTGATCTCATTTTGCTTGATGCGGTAATGCCTGAGATGGATGGATTTGAAACCTGTAAAACCTTAAAACAAAATCCAGATCTAGAGTCTGTTCCTGTTATTTTTATGACTGGTCTAGACTCAGAAAATAATGTCGAATCGAGTTTTAATAGTGGAGCAGTTGACTACATTCAAAAGCCAATCCGTATCAAAGAGCTTGTAGCAAGGATCCGTACGCATATACAGAAATCAAGACAAATTACCATGTCAAGAGAGATATTAGATAGCGTAGGTTTGAGTTCTATTGCCGTTGATAAAAGCGGTTTTATAAAATGGCTTACTCCAAAAGCAAGCGAATTACTAGAAATCTCAGGCATAAAAAAGATCGATATTGTTTCTTCTCTTCCAAACTTTTTTAAGAATATCGTTGTTAAACTCAAAGACAAAAATGAGTTTTTAGTCCCTGACACTGATCCCCCACTGATTTTGAAATATGACAATAGTAAGGATTCTTTATTCATATTTACGGTCTGCGAAAATAAACCTAAAATTGATGGACCAAAGTTACTTTGTCAAAAATTTTCTCTCACAGCCCGTGAAGGCGAAGTTTTATATTGGGTAAGTCAAGGCAAATCTAATAAAGATTTAGCCATGATCCTTGGGATAAGTCCAAGAACTGTAAACAAACATCTTGAAAGCATTTTTGAAAAGCTACTTGTAGAAAACAGAACAAGCGCTGCTAATATGGCTTTAAAAGTTATCAACCAGTAAAAAGTATTACTTTTGACAGCTATAGCTTTTGCGAATACCTAAATAATGATCGCCCTCAGAGCTGTGTTCATTGAGGGCTTTTGTAATAACGCTTAAAACAATTTCCAATTTCATCATTAGTGCAACTAATGCACCAACTTCAAACTTCGAGCTTAAATCTGCTCCATCGTGTTGCCTTTTACAACATTTGCTTTGAATTATGTTGAAAGTACATCACTAAAAAATGATACTGAACTAAACATTCTTTAGTTAATCTTAAGGAGCTTTACTATGGGCGCATTATCAATTTGGCACTGGCTTATTCTTTTAGTGGTTGTAGCTTTAGTGTTTGGTACATCAAAACTCAAAAACGTAGGTAAAGATCTTGGGGGTGCCATCAAAGGTTTTAAAGAAGGCATGAAAGAAGCTCAGGATGAATTTGAAGACAAACCTGTAGCTAAAGAAAGTTCAATTGAGAAAAAGTAAATGGACTTTATAAGTTTTGACGAACTCATCATCATAGTTGTCGTAGCGCTGTTAGTTTTAGGTCCTGCTAAGACCTTTAAACTAATGTTCAGCGTAGGACAGATCTTTGCTAAAGCAAAGAACTATCTAAATTCCGTCAAAACACAATTACAGCTTGATGAAATAAGAAACAACTTTTCTTCCGTAAAAGAAAACGACTTTCATGATGTTGTAAACAGGATCTCTCCAATACCTACAAAAAGTAAGACTCAAGATAAAAGGCAGTGGACTGTTAGTGCTGAGGACTTTAAAGAAGCACCATCTGATAAGTCTTCAACTCATAATGAAGATGCTTCTAAAACAGATCTCCATCAAGATAAGACTGATGCAAATTTAATCTTAAGAATTGAAAAGCTCGAACAGGAAATTGCACTGCTAAAAGAAAGAGTTGCAAGGTAACTAGTACAAGTGAGAGCTTTAAACTCCCATAGTTATCGACATTACAGACAACCTTATAAAGGTGACTAATATGAAAGAAGCTACCACAGAAAAACTTCAGAGTATGACTGTAACAGCACACCTTTTAGAGTTAAGAAAAAGGATCATGCTGATCGTTATAGGCATTATAGTCTGCACTGTAGCACTAGCTCCTTTCATGCAATTACTGTTTGATTATTTATCAAAGCCTTTATTAAGCTCATTACCTCAAGGCACACAGTTACTCTCTGTAAGTGTAATTGCACCTGTAATGGGACCTTTAAAAGTACTGCTGTTCTGCGCTTTTTGTATCAGTTTTCCTTTTACTCTTTTTCAGATTTGGGAGTTTTTCTCCCCTGGTTTATATAAACATGAAAAGAAAGTGGTGATCCCTTTTATTATTTCTTCAGTATTCATGTTTGTTTTAGGCATTGCCTATTGCTACTTTATAGTCTTTGGCTTTTTATTTAAGTTTATAGCTTCATTTTCACCTGAATCTATCTCTTTTGCGCCAGACATCGACTCTTATATAAGTTTCGTACTGCACATGTTCTTAGCATTTGGAATCACCTTTGAAGTACCAGTTGCAGTCATTTTATTAAGTGCACTTAATGTTGTAACTCCAACAAAACTCAAAAAATTTCGTCGTTACTTAATTGTAATTGCCTTTTTAATTGCGGCTATACTCACACCTCCAGATATTACCTCACAGCTAATGTTAGCTTTACCAATTATCATTCTCTATGAGATTGGCGTAGTTATCTCATATGTTCTTTTCAAGAAGAAAGAGAGCATAAAACTTACAACTCAAGTAGCTAAATAGCATTCACTAAGGCTTTTAGAAAAATCTTTCGACAGTGCTTCACAATGAATCAATGTTGATCTTTGTGTATTATTTTTGAGCATAAGAGTGCACTGCAACATTATTTATGTTCTTTTAGTTTGCAATTACAACATTTATAATGCATTTTGTTGTTACATAGTTGCAGTTACCACATTTATGTGTTACTTTAAACATAACAAAACAACAAATTGGCTTTCTGAATATAATAGGAGCTCTTATGGCAATTAAATCAATTCTTTCTATGAATGCCTTTGATCAGAGCAATGTAGGCACTCTCCCTGAAGACATAAAAGGTGAAACTCAACGTCGTTTAGATGTATTTGGTTCAGCATCAGTGTTGTTCTTCCAAGAACCAATTGAAGTAGTTAAAGGTGAAGGTTGCTACCTGTTTGATAACAGAGGCAATAAATTCTTAGACTGCTATAACAACGTAGCTTGTATCGGTCATGGTCATCCTCGTGTAGCTGAATACGTAGGGAAGCAACTCTCAATCGTTAATACTCACACTAGATACTTAAACAAAGTAGTTGATGATTATGCCGAGAAGTTACTAAAGACCTTTCCAAAGCCACTAGATAAAATTGCTATGACCTGTACAGGTTCAGAGAGTAACGATCTTGCTCTGCGAGCTGCTTTTTACTTAACTGGTGGTAAAGGTGTTATCGTCACCTCTGGTGCTTATCACGGAAACTCTTATTTAACTACCTTTGTCTCCCCTTCAAGCACCAATGGTAAGGTAACAGCTGACTTTGTAAGAGCAGTACCAGCACCTGATACTTACAGAATTGCCCCTGATGTGTTAGCTGATAAGTTTGCAAATGATGTAGAAAAAGCAATCTTAGATCTTGAGGCACATGGAATTAAGTTTGCTGCCATCCTGTTTGACGATATTTTCTCATCAGATGGTGTGTTTGCAGATCCTAGTGGTTTTATCAAAAAGGCTATTGACGTAGTGCATAAGCACGGTGGTGTCTATATCGCCGATGAAGTACAGCCTGGTTTTGGTAGAACCGGTAAGATGTGGGGATTCATGAGGCACGATGTTGTGCCAGACATCGTAACCATGGGTAAACCTATGGGTAATGGCTACCCAATGGCAGCAATGGTTACAAGAAGTGAAATCATTGATGCCTTAAAAGGCACTGGTTACTTTAATACCTTTGGTGGTACACCTGGTGCTGCTGCAGCTGGTACTGCGGTATTAGAAGTTCTGCAGGAAGATGATTTAATCAACAATGCAAAAGATGCCGGTGACTACCTAAGAGCAGGATTAAAAGAACTAGCAAAAGATCATCCTTGCATTGGTGATGTAAGAGGTGCAGGTTTATTTACTGGACTTGAAGTTGTAAAAGATCCTGAAACTAAAGAGATTGATCCTGAAAGCGCAACACTCTTAATTAACAGATTGCGTTATAACAATGTTCTTATTGGAGCTGCAGGTCCTTATGGCAACATTCTTAAGATCCGTCCTCCACTACGTTTCTATAGAAAGGATGCTGATTTCTTTATAGATGCAATTACAAAGTCTTTAAAAGAGATTGGTAAGTAATCAAAGCAAGTTAAAAGTACAGCTAAAAGCTACAGGACAAAAGTAAGTTTTCAAAATTGCTCCTGTAGTTTTTTTTGCTGTATGACCGGATATTACAGAAGAATTAAAGAGTAAAGATAACTCATCTTAGATTAGATCAAGGAAAGATATTACTTTGGCTATTATCCCCACAAGAGACACTCGTCTTATGATGTGTGATACATTGCATTAACTATAACGGCGATCACTCAATTTTCAATGATTAAAAAGTGGATCAGACAAATCTACTTCAGAGATTTAAGGCTGTTGCCTTAAAGATAGAAAAATCAACTTCAAGTGCGCTACTAGACCGATCCTAGGCGCGCTTTCCTGTAGCAAATCCTCCTTAATTAAACTTGATGAGAATAAGAGATGAATTGTTCATCAATCGTTTTTTAATTGATTCATTCAAGAATTGTTAATAAACAGCCACTCAACTACCTGAAACAGTGTGATTTTAATTACATGAAAATGGCTGGCAAAAAAAAGCGTTATCATAAAGGTAACGCTTAAACACAAGAGAAATAATAATTCATTAAGCTTTGGCTATATCAGCTTCATAGAGCTTGCGCATTTCATCTAGAGCTCCTGCTGATTCTGGCAAGATTTGACCTCCGTCAATAATCAAATTATGACCATTTACATACCAGGACTCTTTTAAAGCTAAGAACAAGGCTGCATTTGCAATATCAAAACCTGTTCCTAATTTTCCGACAGGGACTGCCTTTTCCATGATATCAACGTAGTTCTGTCCTAATGATTTTAAGCCTTCAGTCATTACGTTGCCAGGAGATACAGCATTTACGGTAATTCCATATGGAGCTAATTCCATGGCAGCGGTTCGCATAAAGCCTAACTGAGCAGCTTTACTTGCTCCATATACTGCCCAACCAGGATAGCCTGTGATAGGACCTGTAATTGATGAGGTTAAAATAATTCTGCCATACTTTTGTTTCTTCATATAAGGCATTACTGCTTTTATCGCATGGAACATACCTTTGACATTGATATCCATCACCATATCAAAGTCTTTGTCAGTCATCTCTGATAGAGGAACTTGCGGTATAACACCTGCATTTGACAATAAGATATCAATGCGTCCATAGGCAGCAACTGCAGTCTTAGCCATTGCTTGCATCTGTTCATATGAAGTTACATCACCTGCAAAGGCAATAGCCTCTCCACCTGCTTTAGTGATCTCTGCTACAACATCATCTAAAGTAGCTTTACGTCTTGCTACACAAACTACCTTACAGCCAGATTTGGCAAAGCTAATTGCCATAGCTTTACCAATACCAGATCCTGCTCCAGTTACAATTGCTGTACATTCCTTTAAGCTGTCATACATGATGCGTACCTCTTACCTTAAATAACTACCAGCTAAATATGACTCACATAGTCTTACAGTATCTTTGGTAACCTGTAGACCTTCTTTTGCTGCAAATGGAACTTCACTGTGACTGGTGCACCATGACATCAGCTCAATACGACGCATGATAGACAGTGTAGGCAGCAGATCCTTTTCATAGTCAGATAACTTAGTTACCTTTTCATAACCTTTAATCCAGGCATTTGCTAACTTAACTGCATCATCAGACTGCTCCATGAAACTTAAAGCCGCTGCAAAGTCGAACAGATACCAACCAAAGCCCATATCATCAAAATCAATCACATGAAGATCACTTCCATCTACAAGCAGGTTGGTTGCTCTGCAATCAGAGTGGATCACACCAAAGTTGTAATTGTTCTCACCGTAGTCATCCATGAGAGTCTTTACAACATCTACAGTCTTACCCACAGTTAGTTTTCCAAAATCATCTAAACCGTTACTGTTCTTCCAGTTACCCCAGTAAGCGTGTTCTCCGATGATGCCATCAAAGTCCCAAATACGTCTTGTAAACCACTCAGGACGCTTCCACTGTCTTGCATGGTTGTGCATCTTGGCACTAATCTCACCTACAACTTCAAACCAGTGATCAAGTCCAGCTAACTCTAAGGTAGGTTCACTACCATTTAACTTTTCAAAGGCAACAATCATACGGTGATCGCCTGAAGCTGTGGTTGTCATCGCAACATACTCACCTGTAACTAGAGGAATAGGTCGTGCTGTAGAGATAACATTATCGTCAGCTAGAGCTTTAACCCAAGCCAACTCTGATCTAATTGCATCTTTGGTTGAATAGTCGTTACGTTGAACTCTTAAGATTAGAGAGTGTCCTTTATTGGGGCCCTCTTTAGGATCAGTTGCACAAAAAGTGGCATTCTCTGACAAATTGATTAGTTTTGCATAAGCTTCATCGCTCATACCCCACAGTTTTAATGAACTGTTTACCATATCAGTAAGCTCTTTAACTGTTTGTGGCTCGTACTCTTTGCTCATAACGTCACCTTTTCTATCCTGCTTATATACAGATGAAATAAGGCTTTTGTGCTTGTTTACTGTATATAGCGATTAAATATGGAACATAATTTGACCTTCCAACATATTGGAACTTATCAACATAATATGTTGTACTTTTAACATAAACATAAATCTTTGTTGATTATCAGTCAATATACAACAAAATATTTTTAGTTTTTACAATTTTTATATTGTCATTCCAACATTTTTTAGGTATCGTTAAATAAACTTCAACATTTCATGAACAAGGTTACACATTTGGAGGTCATTATGACTGAGTTAACACGCCGTTCTATGTTAAAAATGATGGGAGCATGTGCAACAGCAGCTTGCGCTCCTGTAATGTTGTCTTCAAAAGCATTCGCCGGTGAAAGAGATAAAGAATTGAATATTCTGTGCTGGGAAGGTTATAACAGCGCAGATGTGTTAGATCCTTACAGAAAGCTAACCGGTGCTTCAGTTAAAGCAGAGTCTGCTACTAATGACCCTACCATGGTAAATAAGTTACGAGCCGGTGAAACTAAGATTTGGGATTTGATCAACGTTAATAACCCTTGGGCCCGTAAAGTTCTTTTCCCTGAAGGCTTAATCACACCTTTAGACGAGAAAGTTTTTGCTCCATATTTTGAGAATATGCTACCTACCTTTAAATACCCATACAGCTGGGCAATGAGCGAAGATGGCACAAAACTGTTAGGTATGGTGCAGAGATTTGGTCCTTATAACTTCGTAGTTAATACCGACAAGATCTCAAGAGAGACCGCTGAAAAGACTGGTTGGAAACTTTGGGCAGATGACAGCTTAAATGGGAAATATGCTATTAACGAAGCTGATGACTGGAACGTAGCTCATATGTTCACCATAGCAGGTATCGATCCTTACAAAGAGCACAGCGCAGATGAAATGGCAGCATTTGAAAAGACCTGCAAGAGGATCTTTGGTAATGCTAAGTTCGTAGGTGATATTGCAGCTGTAAACCAGGCTTTAGTAAACGGTGATATTGATGCTTACATTTCTGGTGGTACCTATACAGCATCTTTAGCAAGAGCTGAAGGCTTAGATAATATTAGAGCAATCTCCCCTCTTGAGAATGCGCTAATGTGGGTTGAGGTTACCTCTGTTGTAAACAATCCAGTTCACTCACCTTTAGCTGAGGATTTCTTAAAGCACGTACAGGATCCTGAAGTTGCTCATACCGTAGCATTTGCAGAAGGTACCTTTAACCCAGTAGCTCAGATGGGTAACAAGAAGTGCTTTGATCTGTTTACATCAGATGAGTTAGATGCAATTCAGTGGGATTCATTAGAGGAAGAAATGTCACGTTCACGTGCTTACGATATTGTTCCTGACTATGATAAAGCACACGACATCATGGTTGAAGCAAAGAGAACCAAAGGTTAATTAGATTCATCATCTCCATAATGTGCCGGCTTATGCCGGCATTTTTGTGGAACTTTGAACATAAAATAGATCTTATTCTGTCTAACTTTACTGCCAAACTTAAAGATATCAGCCCTTTTCAGTTCTATTCTCGTCGCAGCTTCTTTCAGAACCGTATTTCCCAATAAGGAGTTATCTACAGACTTTTAAATTCCAACATTGTTTGTGTTGTAGCATCCAACATTCTCTCAAAACAGATGGGGTCTCAAAATTGTTGAGGACTCAAAATCTATAAATAAGAGCTTTTACAAGCGACCTTACTCTCTAAAACGAATTGAAATTGAGATAATTTTTTTCTTTGATTTTTCTAAAGATCTTTTTGGTGAATCAAAGCACCTAGCTAGTGCACTTGCACTTTATTAAACAACCTTCAACATTTCAGATAAGAGCAGTAATTCTAGTTGCAACCTCAACATTTTATTTAACCTGTTGTTATATCTACATAATTTTATGGTCAGTATTTTATTCATGTTGCACTTACAAATAAAGAAAATAGTTAATGTTGCAACAACAAATAATAATGTGTTGATTACAACATTATTATGTTGTACTTTTAACTTATGAAGTTTGATTCTTTCACATAACACATTCTTCATTTACTTGGGAGCTACTTAATTTCCCAATTTATAAAAATTACTTTATGAGGTTTTAATTATGAATAGCAAAACCACCTCTTTAAAAGATGACGAATCAAAAGTTGAAGTTCTTCCTGGTCAACCACTACTTGATCTTGTAAATGTTTGCAGAGATTTTGACAAAGTAAAAGTTATTAAAAATGTAAACCTCATTGTAAAAAAGAATGAGTTTTTCACACTGGTAGGACCATCTGGATCAGGTAAGACCACTATTTTGAAAATGCTAGCAGGTATGGATCAGCCAACCTCTGGTGATATTGTGCTTGAAAACAAGAGTATTTCTACACTACCTCCAGATAAGAGACCTACCTGTATGGTGTTCCAGTTCTTAGCACTGTTCCCTCACATGACCGTAGGTCAGAACATTGAGTTCCCTATGAGAGTTAAGGGCATCGCTCCTGAAAAATGTATTGAGAAAGCTCAAAAGCTGTTGGATTTGGTTCATTTACCTGAGGACTACTACAACAAGAACGTTATGAAGTGCTCAGGCGGTGAACGTCAGCGTGTAGCTATTGCTAGAGCCTTAGCTTATGACTCAGAGATCATTTTATTTGATGAGCCTTTATCTGCTATTGATGCAAAGTTACGTAAGACACTGCAAAAGGAATTAAAAGAGCTGCACAGACGTTCTGGTAAGACCTTTATTTACATTACTCACTCACTTGAAGAAGCTATGTTCATGTCAGATAGAGTAGGTGTTCTTTGCAAAGGTGAATTAAAGCAGGTAGGTACCCCAGAAGAGATTTACGCTCACCCGGTTTCACGCTTTGTGGCTGAGTTCATTGGTGACGTTAACATCTTCCCAATCAGAGTAAAGCCTACAGGCGGTTGGGAGAGTTCAGATTTTCCTAAGCAGGACTTTAAGGTAGTTCCTCATGGAAGGGACTTAGAAGGTTACATCATTGTAAGACCTGAGGCTTTAAAGCTTGCTAAAGAAGGAATAACTCTTGATAACGTGGTTGAATGCAAGATCTTAAATCAGTTCTCACTAGGCTCAAGATCTCAGTTCCAACTTCTATGTGGCAAAAAGGAAATTACCCTTGAGTTACCAAGATCAGAAGTTGGTGAGTACAATACCGGTTCTGTTATCAAAGTTGGATGGAACGCTGAAGATGCCATCTTTGTAACAGAATAATATGGGGGTGCTACTATGACTATCCAATTAAAAAAGCACAGTTTTATTACTAAGATTGAGGATTTTGTCCGTTCTAAAGGCGGTCGCTGTGCACTACCTGTATACATTCTTTTGTTTATAGGCTTTGTGGCACCTTTATTCATGGTATTAGGTTTCTCATTTGCCGAACCTAGATCATTCCATGCATTTACCTCTTTTACATTAGAGAACTTCATCCACATTTTTGATGGTTCAAGCTCTGTATGGAGATCATTTGCCTGGTCTATAGGACTTGCAGCATTTGTAACTGCAGTTTTAGCTGTAGTTTGCTATCCGGTTGCCGTAGGCATGGTAAGAGTCTTTGGTAAAGGTATGTCTACTTTTATCAGTATTCTCTTTGTCTTTCCTCTGTTCGTATCAGAAAACGTTCGTCTTTATGGATGGATCTTATTCTTTGGTAAGAACGGTGTTTTAGATGGTATCTGTAAGATGGTAGGTCTGTCTGGACCTGATATTCTGTTCACACCAGGTATGACAGCAATGGGTCTTGCTTACTCATTCTTACCATACATGCTGTTCCCTGTAATCATGGGTGTAGCTTTAGTGCCAAAGGATCTAATAACCGCAGCAAGAGACTTAGGTGCGTCGCGTCTTAGAACATGGTGGCAGATTGAGTTACCTCTTTCAATGCCTGGTGTGCTAATTGGAATGTTATTAACCTTTGTCTTAGCAACAGGTTCAATGTCTGAATCAAAGATCTTAGGCGGTCAGTCAATCATTGTGATTACCAACGATATTGATGTGTCATTTACCTTCTCGCAGAACTGGCCACAAGGCGCAGCCTTAGCTGTAGTGCTAACCCTGATTATCGGTGCCTTAACACTATATGCTTTCAAGAAGATCGATTTAGACAAGCTCATGGGCCGTGCATAGGAGGCCATTATGGAATACACAAAACAAGGAAGACGCAACAGAACCTTTATCATTATTTGGACTATTGCAGTTATCGGATTTATTTATCTTCCAGTACTATGTGATGCTTTATCTTCACTTTCAAAAGGTCGTTACTTCATGTTCCCAATTAAAAAGTGGGGACTTGACTGGTGGACCAAGACTGCTAACTCAATTGAGATCAGTCAGTTAGTAAGTAACTCTCTGTTAATTGCATTCTTTGTAACTATTTTAAGTACCATCATTGCATTCTGTGGAGCTTTAGCATTTGCTAGATTCTCATGGAAAGGAAAGAAGCTGTTCCAAAAGATCATCTTAATGCCTGTTTTCTTCCCACAACCTGTATTAGGTCTTGCTCTATTACTATGGTTTAACGCAATTGGTATTCCACTGTCATGGCATACAGCAGTATTTGCTCACTTAGTATGGATAACCCCTGTTGTTACTCTAGTTATCGCAATTCAGGTTTACGGCTTTGATCCTACACTAGAGGATGCAGCAAAAGATCTTGGAGCAACTCCATTCCAGATCTTCTGGAGAGTAACACTACCTCTACTGTGGCCTGGTATTTGGTCAGGAATGCTGTTTGCATTCTTACTTTCATGGGGTAACTTCCCATTATCACTGTACACTACTGGTGTAGACAACACTGTTCCAAAGTGGTTGTACTCTAAGATGGTAGCTGGTTATACCCCAATGGTACCAACATTAGGAACCATGAGCACCTTAGGTGCTGCAGGACTAATGTTATTAGGTGCTTTAACAGTTTACATGATGCACCGCAGACAGGGGCGCATCTAAGAGTTATAAAGCTAAAACATAACATATAGAAAAATAATACGGTGGCAATTATAATGAAAACATGAAAATAGATTGTCACCGTCTTTGAATCATAAGTGAAGGAGCAGGTTCTGAAATGAAAACAATAAAGCTTACAAAACCTGAAAGGCAGAAACTTATAACTGATAAATTAAAAGAATACCCCGCCCTAAGAGTATCTGAGTTATCTCAGGATATTGGTGTTTCTACAGAAACTATTCGCCGTGATTTGGACGAACTTGAATCATTAGGTCTAATCAGTCGTACCTATGGTGGTGCGGCTCCTGCTATTACTAAGGAACCATCTTTTAAACAAAGAGAGATGGTTAATGTTAAACAGTATGAGATTATTGCCAGAGCTACCTGTCATTACATCAATGATGGTGAAGTTTTAGCTATCGGAAGTTCTGTTACCACTTTGCAGGTAGCAGTAAGACTTGCTGCTGAAAAGAGAGATTTAACAGTCTTTACAGACTCTTATGCTATTGCATCAGCTCTAAGTTCAAATCCTACTTTTAAAGTACACGTATGCCCTGGTCTTTATAACGATGATGAGAATTGCGTATTTGGACCAGAATCAATCAATTATTTTTCAAATATCTATGTAAATAAAGCAATTTTAGGTGCAACTGGACTTAACCAGATCGGTGTATCTAATGTTGACTTAGAAATCGGAGAGACCTACAAAGCCATGGCACGCAGTGCTAGTGAAACTATCATTGTGGCAGACTCTTCAAAGATCTCAAAAAATGCTGTAAGTTTATTCTTACCATGGAATCAGATCTCAAGACTTATCATTGATAAGCCTCCTTTTGATGAAGAGCTTACTGTTGGTCTAAAACACGGCAAGGTTGACGTAACCATTGCTACAGAGAGCAGTTGGTCTTTCTAGTAATTCTATTGTTAGAGCTCACTTATGTGAGCTCTTTTAAAATCTCAAGGATTTAACATTGTCATCATCAGAATCTATCTTAAATACTCTCACTTCACAAAAAATCTCATATGAAGTTCTTGAGCATGAGCCTTTGCTTACCATGCAGGATGGTCTTTATGTAGAGCAAAAGTTAAAGATAGTTCCTTGTAAAAATCTTTTGTTGGTAAACCGTCAGCATGAGTTCTTTTTACTGATGATATCAGGTGATAAGAGAGTCAAAGTAAATAATATCGCCAAAGAGATTAACTCATCTCACCTGTCCTTTGCTTCAGATGACGATTTAAAAGCACTCTTAAATGTAACTACAGGAGCTGTAAGTCCATTAGATTTAGTCTCAGATACAGAACATAAAGTAAAAGTACTCATGGACAAAGAGCTCTTATCTCAAGAGTTCATTGGCTGTCATCCAGGTACTAACACAATGACTGTTAAAATGAAAACAGCTTCTCTTGTGGAGGTATTCTTTAAGTCATTACATGTTAGTTACACTTACGTTGATTGCTAAGCCCCACATACTCATGTGATCTAACTCAAGTAAATCAGGTCTCTTTTATTTACTGTTCACTAGTTTTTCAAAGACTCTTGCAAATCCACTCAAAACTTGTGAAATATCTCCAAATATTTTCTTAGTTTTCTCCGTACAATGCATTCATCAATCAAATAAACATTTCTTGGAAAACTATGAAAACAATAATTAAAACTACCCTATCTTTAGTTTTATTAGCTCTGTTGTCAGGCTGTGCTTCTAATAACGGAATTGATGAATACACACTAGATTCAGTTAATTCTAACTGGTATAACACTTTTAAATCTTACAGAAATGATACTGGTACAGTCGATCCAATAGCCGATTTACGTATTTATCAGGTAATGGTTGAGTCTTTCCAAAATGGAGATGATTCTATTAACTTTGATACAGGCTATGGCACCTCATCTCACAAAGGAGATCTGCAAGGTATCATCAATGCAATTCCTTACATTAAAAGTTTAGGCATGAATGCTATCTGGATGACACCTGTCTTTAGGACAGTGCCAGACGGACAAACTCCATCAAAACTTGATGCAACAGGCTATTACATCTATGACTACTTTAATGTAGAGCCACGCTTTGGTACTAATGAGAAATTAAAAGAGTTAATTGATACTGCCCATAAGAATGGTCTGTATGTCTTCTTAGACGGTGTCTTTGGTCACTTTAGATCAGATGTAATCACCAAGTCTCCTAAAGGTAATACCTTACATATGACAGGTAAATGTATTGGTAGCAATCTACAACCATACAATCCACCTGAGAACACCTCTTGTACTGACTTTGATACTAATGGCGATTCAGAAAAATTTATGACAGAAGTAGCTACTCACTATATTGAGAACTACAAGATTGATGGCTGGAGACTAGATCAGGCCTATCAAGTACCACTAGATACATGGCGTCATATTAAAAAGGCAGTTGAGAACACCAGTGCCTCAGTTACCTATAAAGCCTCAGTTACCTATAAAGACAGTAACGGTAAAGACGTGCATCCTTTAGGCTATATGGTAGGTGAAATTTGGTCTGACAATCCTACTATGGCAAAAACAGGTTATGGTCCAAATAAAAATCCTGCCCTAGACTCATGCTTTGACTTTGGATTACGTTACGGTATCGTACAAACCTTAGCTACTGAAGAATGGGGTAAACAGAACCATTCAGCACTAAATTTAATCGATCTCTTAAAGTATGACGAGAACAACCTACCAAGTCATGCTTATCCAAATTTAATGATCACCAATCATGATCTGGTGCGCTTTGGTGATCTTATCCAAAGAGCAGGCCTACAGGATAGCTATGACAAGAGAGTTGATCTTGCACTGTCATATCTTGCAATAGCTCACTCAGGACCTATCACCAACTACTATGGTGAAGAAATAGGTCAGGATGTTCCTAACTTTGATAAAAAGAGAAATGAGATGGGCTACTATGACGATCATGTGGCTCGTGATAATGGCAAGATAGCTAACTTCACAGATAAAGAACTGCAACATCAAAGACTCTTTACCTATTTAATGAAGCTTCGCGCTCAACATGGTGCTATCTCTAATGGGAAGATGGAACTTTTAAAGATTAGAGGATCCCTCTTCTCATGTAGAAAGACCTTTAAACGTGATGACACCTTCTTCTATCTAATGAATCTTGATAAAAGCAATGTAGCTAAGATAACTATTAGCAATGAGCTGTTTGCAAAAGACAAGGGCTTAAAAGCTTTGATTAGCAGTTCTCCTGCTGTAAAGAATGCTGATGGCTCCTACACAGTTACAGTTGCACCTTTAAGTTTTGAAGTTGTAACAGACGGTGAGGCAAAAGGCTTTTACGAATAAAAACACTAAAGCTTATCATCAAAATGAAGCTTTTATAAAACAAATCTTCCACTGACCTCATGACATCTTGAGCATATCCAGAATTACTGGATGTGCTCTGTTTTTATCACACCTCCTGTAATTTGCTCTGAAAAAATTCAATCAAAAAAAGTTTGACATATATCACATAAAATACTTAATATGTGTAAATTGATTGTCGTTCAGATCACATATTTTTAGAAAGATTATAAAAATGACTAAGAAAAAATTGACATATATCACCATACTTGGTGCTTGTATTGCTGCAGGTGTATTTGTTACCGTTCCATCACAGGCTGTTTCTGATGAAGGCAAGAGCAAAGCTATGATCATGCTTGAAAAAGCTAAAGCTGCTAGATTAGAGCGTAAAAAAGCTTTAGAAAACAAGCGCAATGAGATGGAGCAGTACTATTCAGATAAGACTGGTCATAAGTGCAAAGTAAATGTTTTCTTTGAAGGTGAGATGGTTGATTCTGATGCTCTAAATCAGTGGGTTCCTAACGGATACAATGCCGTTTTATTCTCTAATAACGACAGTAAAGCTCAAAAGATCTTGGTATCAAACGCTGAAAAGATGGTAACTGCTTACATTGATTTTACAAAAGAGATCAATGATAAGAATCAGAAGACTTTCTGCAAAACTTTATATAAGCAAGCAAAAACAAATCATTCACAGAAAGTTTTAAGCAAAGCTACCATTTATACTGGTAAAGATTCATCAGTTTGTCAGTTTGCTCTTCGTGACAAAAATACCAATCTTTTTGCATTTGAAAGTTATGAACTGTACAAAGATGGTTCTTTAGCTTATGTTCATACCTTAAGTAAAAATGAACAGGATTACATCTCTATTGTCAAAGATGCTTTCCCAAGAACAGTTGCTGACAAGGCAAGAAAAGCAGTATCTCATGCTCTAGGTGAGTTCTTATCAACTGAGTCTTATAAGGAAACTCAGTTCTAAGCTAAGAATAAAAACACAAATCTCGAACTAGACCTCTTATCAAAAGATCTGAGGTCTTTTCTTTTTGTGTTAATTGAGCTTAATTCCCTTAGTAGCAATGTCTGTAGCACCTGCTTTAGTCTTTAGAGCAGAAGCGCCACTGTCAGCTGCAGTAGCTTCAGTAGTTGCAGCCTTACCTTCAGTTTCTGCAGCATCAACTTCACCTTTTTGAGCTGCGACATCATCTTTTGCAAGAGAGCTGTCGTTATCAACACCTGTTGATTCTCTTGATTCTAAAGATGTTTCATCATTTGTTGGTGAAACTGTTTTATTACCTGTAAAATCCTTTTTATCATAATTTGTAACGGTTGCAGCTAAACTTGATGAGACAAATGCACTTTTAACAGCTATAGATGCTACTGTTGCACAAGTTTGCGCAGCTACCTTAATCACAAGAGTGTCTTTAGACTTATCTTTTTCTTCGCTTACAACTGGATCACCATCAGGCTTTTCTTGTTCTTCGCTTGCAACTGGATCACCATCAGGCTTATCTTGTTCTTCGCTTGCAACTGTACCACCTTTAGGCTTTTCTTGTTCTTCGCTTACAACTGTACCACCTTTAGGCTTTTCTTGTTCTTCGCTTGCAACTGTACCACCTTTAGGCTTTTCTTGTTCTTCGCTTGCAACTGTACCACCTTTAGGCTTATCTTGATCTTTGCTTGCAACTGGATCACCATCAGGCTTATCTTGTTCTTCGCTTGCAACTGTACCACCTTTAGGCTTTTCTTGATCTTTGCTTGCACCCGGATCACCATCAGGCTTATCTTCGTCTTCGTTTGCAACAATTGGCACATCGTTCTCTACATGTATTACTGTTGAACCACTTGTCTTACTTCTAAAGAACGAAGCTTGTTTTTTAATAACCTTAACTTCTTCATCTCCTTCTAACTTAATAGAAGAAATAGTATTTGACTTCAATGCTTTAAAGAAGAGGGGCATAGAACTTAAAATTAAAGATACTTTACTTATAGAAGCAATTACTAGCTTAAAGATGTCTCTTTGAGAGATATAATTATCAGGCATTCGTTTCTGATATCCGCTGGCATCATTTTCATCTACTCCATCCATAATAGCTATTACTAAACTTTCAAGTTCATCAACAACTTTACATACTACTCCCACAGCTTTCATAACATAAACAAAACCACCTGTAGCGCCAGGCTTTAATTCTAAATCAAGGATGTCAAGAATTTCTGTAAAAATCGAAGTTACAGCATCCGGAAATGAGACGCAACACTTAGAAACAACTGGAGGACAGCTATTTATAGATAAAGGAACATTAACAATACTTGAAGCAAGTTTTTCAAGAATAGATATGACATTTCTTCTGCTGTTTGTAGTGTTAAGAATTCTATTTCCTACAATTTTAACATCACCTAGTCCTGTAGCTAAACAACCTCCAAACGAATCTGATAGTTTTACTGAAGTAAAGCCTTTGAGATTAACATCACATCCATTAAGACTAATTCCGTTTAAAGAATCAATACTTATAGATGAATCATATAGAGGTACTGATACTGGCAATTTTTGACAGGAGATCTTTATTCCTGCAGGTGTAATACTTAGCTGTGAGTTCCCCACAGAAAGAGAAATTCTCTTTTGTGACGAAATATCGATAGCATCAGTACTAGAAAGAATCACTTTGCCTGAATCACTTGATAAAATTACGTCTTTATCTAAATTTAAGGATGCGCCTTGAGTTGTAAACGCATGAACAGATCCTGACGATTTTATTGAAAGAAGATTTCCTGAAGATTTTTCTGATTGCACTGTTTTTTTATCTTCTGAAATAATAGTATTGATGAAGGTAGTTAACTTCGATAAATAATCGTTTGATAAATCATCGTATGAAGCTCTGTTTTGAGACTTTACTTCATCTTTTTCACTTTCTATACTCTCTAACAGAGAGTAAATTTCTTTTCCCCAATCAGCATATGACAATGTTTTATTTACATTTGTAGTTGTTACTTGTGAATCAGTTTCTAATACATATTTCTTATAAGACAAAGACAAGTTATTTTTTCCATTTTCGTTGAAATAATCAGAATTAATTCTTAAGTCATTGTACTTATCAGTCAAAATGGATATATAAAAATCCAACTTGTTATTGAAGAAATAATATGCAAATGGTGAGATTTTTTCTTCAGAAAAATCCTCTACCGTAATTCCATCCTTATCAACTAAAGACTTACTGTTACCTACCGATGCTAAAGTTACAGAATTTGCTTTAGATTTTGCGTAATTATTATTATGAACCTTACTGTCAAGATTATCAGGGTAATAGCCAATTAAATAGTAACAATTACTATCAAAAAGCATCATTACATTTTGTCCAATTCTAGGGATTGACGAACTTACATCAGATGCAACAGAGCCTATGTATTGACATACAACAGGACTTGAATGTTCTGATGTTTTTACATAGAACTTATCCAAATTGTAAAAGTTACTAGAAGGGTCAAATCTGTCGTCATTATTAGCAGTATCTTCATCGCAATTGCCAGTACTATCACATACAACGCCTCTAACTAGCTGAATACCTTCTGCGATTGAATTTGATAAATGTGGTGATACAGTAAAATCCCCAAACGTGGTTCTAGACATTTTTAGAGTTTTTAACGAAAAATCTAGAATTTTTATATCATTATCGTATAAATTAAGACTTGAAAAGACTCCTAATGATCCCAATATTTTTGAATCAACATTTTCTTCTGGGCTTGTATTGAATACTATAAATTTCTGCTTAATTGAATTTTGATCAGAATTGTCAGAAAGATCTTTTGGGAAACCATCAGGATATTTACAAAACACTTCCAAAGCATTTCTTACAATTATGAACTTACCAGTTGGAACAAAACCAGAACTTGAATCAAAAGATACTCTCACGCCAGGAGCGTAAATAAAATCTTTTGCATCTGCAATTGCAAATTCGTCTTTATTTGCTTTAATCTGTTTTAGATTTTCTATAAAGATGTTTTTTTGTTTTTTTATTACGTCCTTATCTAAATTCAAGTTTCCTGTAAAAACAGACATCACCCTAGAAGCTTGTTTGTCTAGTTTTGTATTATCGCCCTCATAGATAACACTTGCCCTAAAATTTACACTTTCTACAAAATAATCATCCTTTAAAATTGCAGCATTTTTATTTAATTTGCAATTTACCTCATGCTCAACTTTATTTGAATATGTTATGACAGGGAATGTTACTAGAGGATCAAAGTCTCGAGAAAAAATAACGCCAAAAGATCCATTAGTAGTTTTTCCAAATGCGTAATTTATACCAAAATACATACAAAGCCTGTCAATGAACTCTCCGTCAGACTCTTTATATTGTTCAAATGTAAAATAGGTATTATCAATGAGTTCATTATTATTAAATGAGTTAATCTTTATTTCACCATTGAGACCATTTGCTTTAATAATATTATTGATAATTTCCTTTACTGATTTGTCTCTATAACTTACAGTCTTTTTGATTCTGTATAGTTTTTCGAATTCTGGTTTGATCGTCAATTCATAACAATAACAATCTTTTATTTTGTCATCTTTTAAAGATGAAGAAAATTTACCTTTCAGAACAAATGAGGTAACTATACCTTCTAATGTTCTTGCTCTTAATAGAGCACCTTCGTTATCTTTATGTTCAAAGCAAATCTCAAATTTTGCATTACTCAACTGTTTTGATAATTCACTTCTGCTGTAACATCTTGAACTCAAAACAGTTAATACTAGTTCAAAAGGAAGGCTTATTCCTTCATTCAAGGAAGCTTTAAAGACGACATCTTGTTGGAGTTCTGTGTTACCAAAAAGACATTCTTTTTTGTCAGTAGTTACTGAGACTAAAATGTTTCCGTTGATTTTATCCATACCAAACCAACCTTTTGCCTAAATACGAATTTACTAGCTTAGTGGAGCATTATTACCTGTTAATTACACTTTAAAACGTGTAAACGATGGTGTAGTTTTAGGTTCATCACCAGCATCTTGTTTTGTCCGGAGATCTGTTACTTCGGATTTATTTACACTAGTAAGTTCTCTAAAAGTTTCATTATCTCCTACAACCCCCGTAAACCGCTCATCAGATATGTCTCTGTGTGGAGGTATTTTATTAGCTACATGTACAGACCAAACATTGCGTCCATAAGCAATCTCTTTACCAATTTCAAAGTAAAGCTTTACTCTCTCTTCAAACTTACGTGTACCGCCTTTTGCTAGAGCACACATAAGCAGTAATGAATTAAAGCCGTTAGCTGCAAGTCCAGGAGGAGTCTTAACCACCATAGAATTATCTACATTAGGTGTCATATTGCCATATGACCAAAAGCATACTAATGAGAGTAAGCCTTCAGGTAAATCAGGACATAAATTACCTAAATTTAAGCAGTTTAAAGCATTAAGATCATTTGGTGCGACGATATAGGCATAAGAACTGTCCATGGCATTTGTTGTCTGCTCTTTTTTCTCATCATCACTCTTTTGAGGAACGGCTGCCTTAATGTTTTTAATGGTCTCCTGTCTTACCTTTTCAATCTTTTCTTTGAGCTCTTTTTCAGCCTTAAAGATAGGAGATTTCTCCATATCGATATCAGGCTTGTTTAAGTTCTCATTAGCAAGTTTCATCAGATCGTTAATAAGATCATTTGGAGATTTACCAAACTCTTTAGTGAACTGGTCATAAACCTCTTTTTTGACCTTGTAGTATCTGTCCTTTAATTCCTGAGGAAACTTGTCAAATTCAGCCTGTGCCTTAGCTCTTGTAGCCTCTAGTTCAGCTTTAATCTTTTTAATCTCAGGGATGTTGTAAACATCCTCTAATGATTTGAGCTCAGGCTCTTCATCCTCAGGCAACTTTGCCCAATCAGGAATATTAAACTCACGAGGCTTGCCGATGTCCTCAAGTTTTCTCTCCTCAGATGGTTTTTCCTGCAATTCCTGTTCTAATGAGAGCACACAGCAATACCCCCACCAGGCTAAAGCACGGTGTTGCAAGTTATAAGCTAAAAACTCACTGGCTTTTTTCAGCTCATTTTGTTTTTCTAGCTCATAGATAAAAGCATCAGCTTGAGAAAAATTCAAAGCAGTGTTTTTTAGCTCAAAAGGTAATTTGTAATTTTCTTTTAAAATTACATCATTAACTGTCTTATGTAATAAAAGTACAAAATGCTGATTTAACCAATCTAACTTATCCGTCATTTCTTTATTTTCCATAGCCACGAACTTTTAAAGGATGTGATTTATTAACACCACTACTTGGACTGATTATTAAACCAAACGGTTAATGTTTGGACAAACTGCTAAAGCTGTTGCTACAGGAATACCTGTAATAGGATTCACACCAGTTACAACTGAACCTAAGTTAGCTGATGGTCTACCTTTAGTTAGAATATTTACAGCAGTAGTTGCTGTAATCGCACCTGTACAGACGGGACCTGCAACCAGATCTCCCATACAAGCTTGAGGTAATCCGTTTACAAGATTAGTTGGCATTCCAGGACCTGTAACAGCATCGCCTGTTGCAGTAAGGTTTACTAGTGTGGCACTTGGTGTTGGCATAGCTACACTCCTTTTAATTCTGGTGATAGTTTGAAATATTATCTTTTATGACTTGCTTGAGCTTTAGAACACAGAGCAAAAGCCAAGATCTCCCCTAACCTATTGAAGTATAGATTAATATCGCAAAATTGCTTCTCAATTTTTTACCTTTTCTGAAAAAAAATAGCACCGGATTATATTTTTTGGATATAAGTCGGTGCTTTCTCACATTTTCGAGTTTAATCTATTGTTATAAGTTCTTTATTCCTTACTAAAAAGTGTCTTTAAGTATTGATGCAATATTCCTTTAAACAAAGCTCTACTAAAGGCAACTTACTTACAAAAAAGTTTAAAAGCTCCTGCTAGAACATCGTAATTGAAGGCCAGTTCTGAGAATCAGGCCATTCATCAGGACGGAGGAGTTCTTTGTTAAAGGAGACCTTTACAAAGAGTACACTCTCGTCGCCACGATTTGACACAATCAAAGGTACATATGAGCAATGCTCTTTATCTGAGTAGATAGCTCTGTCATTTAAGTACATGCGCAAGGCTGCATAGTTACCTTTTACTTTGTAAGTTGTGTCAGGCATATTTGAGTCTGAATATCTGTAGAACTGGAACTCAAAATTACCACTGGCAACATCTGAGTTTGCAATCTTTCTTTCACCGTTTTCAACTGCAGTGCTAAAGCGAGAGCTTTGTACTGTAGATAATGAGCTTGATAAACTAGATAAAGCTACAGACTTAATACTTACATAACGCATAGTCACAGCAGCACTAGGAAGAGCAATATTAGACATTTGTCTTAACTCTTCTTGTTTTTCCATAGATGGAATTGAGAGTGTAAACTCAAGCTTATTCTTTCTGTCTCCTACATCAGTTAAGATCTTGCTTACAGAGGTTGCCCACTGACGGATGTCATTACGTCCTGCCATGACATTGTTCAATAGTGGCTCCTGTAAATTGTCCACACCTTCATCTGCGCTCTCTTCAATCTTTGGAACATTAAGATCAGACTCTTTAGCTTTAACAATGCTATAGCTCTTTAATCTGCGGTTTAATAAAGGCATGTCATCATAGCGAAGCGTCATCGCATCAGCTGCTGCATCCTTTAATACAGGGAAGAAATATAGCTTTGACTGGAACTCTTCAAGTCCTGTTGCTGTCTGATATGAAGCTTCAGACTTTAATAGAGTAGTGCCTAAGTTTACAAAAGAAGTCCACCATGGGATATTCCCCTTGGCACTGTTTAAATTGCGCACAGTGGTGTAATCATTGCGCACTGATTTCTTATCTAACGCACTGATAAAGTGATTAGCCTTTACAGGATCTTCAGGGAGCATTGCCCATGAATTTAAAACATTGGTACATGCCTGAGTGAAGTTTAGTGATAAAGCTTTTCTTCTGTCTTCAATTAAAGAGAGTAACTGTGCTTTAGTCTTTCTTGATTTTGCACTTAAGGACTCATCCTTTACAGATGAAATTAAGTCATAGCTGAAGTTATAGATATCAGATAATTGAGAGTTAATCTGATATGCCTTGCTGTCTAAAGCAAAATCATGGAATGAAGCATAATCCTGAGCATAAGGCTTTAAAGAGTCTGCAAAATTACCCCAGTAATTGATGAATTTGTCAGCATAATCCTCAATTAAAGCACTTACCTGTTTTACCCTCTTACTCTTCGAGATATAGCTGTTAAAAGCAACCTCACTGTTGTCATAAGAAGCATTAGGACTGTTTTCTTTTAGCTTTACGTTCTTAAAGCTCTCTAGTGTAGCAATAGGATTGATAAAGTCATGTACAGCTGAAGGTGAGAACTCATCGGCTACCTCAAAATAACCTAAAGCTTCTTTAGCTAAATCAGTTGATAAATACTCATCATAATCAAATTCTTTAGAGTTACTGATAGCTTCAGCTAATAAAGTTAAATTGCTACCTTTTGAGGAAGCTGATGGATACTTATCTAAAAGTGCATTAGCTAATTGCATGCGACAGGTAAACTCTGAGAACTTCAGATAGTTTTTAATGCTCTTAGTTAAGGCATTGATCTTTGAGTCCTCATTATTCTGACTGTCAAAGTTATCTAATGATTTATATTTATCAGCAAAAGTAAAATTCAACTGGTTGTAACGCTCAATAAAGTCAGCAGTTGAATCTAACGATAAGTTTAAATTTGAAGTATCAGCAATGTTTAACATTTCTGATAAGAGCTGATAGTTCAGTCTCATACCGTCTTTTTCATTGACAGTCTTATTAAAAATTCTAGAAGTATTGACGATCTCCATAACAGAATTTAGGGCTTGTCTGTCTTTATCAAGATTGTTTAAAGTCTCCTCTCGTGAGGTCCTAACCTCACCAGACAAAACCACATCCTCAACCATATTGGCTCCTGAGGCATTACTTTGATCCACATATTCAATAAATGATTTAAAGTCATCTGCGACAATCTTTCTGTAGGCTCTGTAAGCAGTATCAACTAACATGGTTCTTTGAGCTGTTACTGTAACCTTTTCATCCTTATCTGAAGAGTTAGAGCTCTTTACTACAGGGGAAGCATAATCATGTAAAAAGACCGCTGCTGTCTTATCAAGATCGGAGGACACCTTAATAGCTTTCTTAATTAAAGCCTGTAGCTCCTGATACTCTTGTAAATAGTCCACGTCTTTTACTTTATCTGAATAGTTAAAGGCAAATTCATACAGTCTCTTATAAACAGAGACTAAGAAAGCTCCTGAGTTTAAATCCTGCTTTATTATCTGATATTTAGACTCTGGATAGGCCTCAATCTTTGATAACTGATTCATAAAGACCTTTAGTCCATGATTTACAGATGGAGCATAGTTTGGATCTAACAAGATTTCAGTTGCTGCAGCTTTAGCATAGTCATCATCACCACAGCTCATCTGGGATAAATTCTCCAGAATTTTAGAAGAAATATCAGGATACTGATAAGCTAAGATCTTTTTAATACTGTTCTCTAAGATCTCAATGCCTGCAACATCATGACCGGTTCTTGCAATAGATAAGAACATATAAGAGAACAGCGCATCCGCTTTTTTCTCTGTAAATGGTTCTTCTCGTCTTAATAAATCTAAAGCAAAGTTAGAGGCAGCAGGAGAGAAGACCATATTTACCAATAACTGATTGTAAATAGTATGTCTATCTTCTTTCTTTAAATTGTTAAAGTCGCCCAAAAGATATGAAGAAGGGAAATAAATAAATGGTAAAGAAACATCTTTTAAAAGTCTTGATTTAGACTCAGTAAAGAAATTTAGTCTGCTGTTTCTGGAATTCCCAGCCATAAGCTCATTAAAGCAGTTATAGCCTCTGCCGTTTTTATCAATATCAATTAAAGGAGATGCACCGATGTATCCTCTGTCAAACATGGTGCTTAAATTCTTATAGAAGATGACATCTGAATGTAATCTGTCATAGATAAGCTCTCGTCCCATTAGGGCACCTGTTAAGTAGTTCAAGCTCAAAACAGTAAGCACAGTGCATAAAGCTACTACAGGGATGTTTCTTATAAGTCTTTCTCTTTTAGTAAAGACAGCTTTGTCATTCATGTCAGGAACTAACTTTAAAAACAGCTGTTTTATAAAGAATGACTTTTCAGATACCTTGTCCTCATCTACTAATAAAGCTTCATCTACAGCTTTGTTCTCGTGAGCAGCGTACTCAGGATCAAGACATACACCCTGATCTGTAGCTGAGATAAAGTACACACCTTCAATAAGGTTAGGCTTAAATGAGCCGGTTCTTTCAAAGATTGTCTTTAAGTAAATCTCAAGAGCATGTTTTAAATAATTCATATGCTCAGGGAAGGAAAAGATATAGGCAGTTGAGTCTAATCTGTTCTCGGAGGAGTAACTCTTATCGGTCACTTCACGAGATGAGAGTAAAGATACAGCGCCTGACTTTAATCTTTCAATAAAGTTAGACCAGCTGTTATAGAACAGCTCTTCATCATAAAAGCCATCAACAGTACTAAGATCAAGACCTAAGACCTGCTCACGCATTTCATCAGAGAATGATGAGAAATACTCTCTAAAACCTACAATGCAGTCGCATTTGGTGATAACTACTTTGCAGGGTAAGTTCATACATACAGTTGAACTTAGCTTATGCAACTCTGAGGCAATTAAATTTGCCTTCTTTATGGTAAGCTCTCTGTCATCAGCAATTAAAGCATCCGAAGGGATGGTTAACACTACTCCTGATAGAGGCTTAGTGCGATGATACTTTTTAATCTGCTCGCAGATAACTTCCCATTGAGCTGATGAACCACCTAACCAGGTATCAAAGAAAGTCTTACCTTTAACATCTAAAAAGACACTGTCTTTAGATACAAAGACATGCAGACACTCTTCATCTTTAAGATCAAGCTCTCGACGTGACAGGTCATAGCCTAAGGTTGTGTTCTTTAAAATAGAACTTTTACCAGATATAGGCTCACCCACCATGATGTACCAGGGGGTTCTCTGTTTTTTATAGCACTTAGCTTTAATGTAACTTACAGCTGAATCTAAAATTAACTTTACAATTCTTACATCAGCAGTTAGCTCTTCTTTACCCCTTTTTCTTTTCTTACCGCCTGAGACTAAGTTTGCAAGGTTAGACCAGATCATCAGATCTTCTTTTAAAGAACGTCTTTCCTTATTAATCTGATGTTTGAACTTAAATCTCTTGAACAGGAAGAAGAGAATTAACATCAGAATAAGGACGATGAGTACAACTAAAATGATGCCGGTTGCACTGTCAAACAATCCATCAAACAGTCCTGAGTCCATACCTTGGGTAATATCTTTGCTGTTATCCATGCTTATCTGTCCGTAAATTCTTATTTTTCTGTGCTCTAGTTCTGCTCATCTGTATATTGAGAATTACCATTACCAACAATTACAGTGCCACCATTAGATAAATTGGTAGAACTTTGGTTCTGTGCATTGGTGTTTTGTATGTTTGTAGTAGAGCTTGTGGTATTGGTACTGTCATCTTCTACTGTTGTTGACATACTCTTATATGGAGATGCTGATTCAACAGTATCCTCAACAATAGAGTTATAGGCATTGGTGTTCTTATAGACACTGGCCATATTGATCACAAAACACAGTACCGTTATGGCAATTAAAATAAAGATTAAATTCTTTTTCAAAAGAAAGGCTGCAATCTCGCGTGAGGTCTTTTCTTTTATGGATTGATTAAAGCTTCTGCTATTATTGCCAGTTCTTGAATCTAATCTGTCCTCAGGCTGCACATCTGGAGTTATAAACTCCTCTTCAGGATTTAAGTCTTGAGACATTCTCTCGACACAGCCATTGATGTAAGGAATTACTTCTTTAGGATCACGCTTATAAGCTCCATCAAAGCCTAAACCTAACATCAGATAAAAAGACTTTATGACATCACTTGAGCTTTGGCTCGTAGCTAGAACTTTATCTAGGATATCGAAGAACTTGTCATCCCCTGATAACTCATTGTACACACGAGCTAAAGGCGCATATTCTTTTGAAAAGCTAAAACCGTTCTCTTTAAAAAAGTAGTCAACAAAAAAGACTAAAGGCTTTTCTACCTGAGCATATTCTCTTTTTAAAAACTCATCGCCATCTACTTTGCGTCTGATATCAGCAAATAGAGATTTAAGTTTGCCGTCAACTTCGTTTAAAGAGACTTCAACACCGTGCTGTCTGTATAAATAGCAGTCACAAACATAAATCAGCACCGGTCTTATAAGTTCATGTAATTGACTTGAAACCATAACTATTACTTATTCCTCTTATGAGGATTGTCCTATTTTTTAAGACAACCCTCTAATGCTCATAATGCATTGGTCCTGTTAACTTTTTAAAGCTTTTTAAAAACTAAAACCTAGTAACTTAAGTTTATCTTTATTTAAAGATTCTTTACTAAGTTCTTTATAGTCTTTGCCTAAAATAAAGGCTAAGCCTCTCTCTCTGTATCAACTACAGCCATATAAAGTTTTGCTTCAAAAGGCTTGAACATATTAGGCGCAAAATCAATTACCATCTGATGATCTTCAACAATATAGCGCCAGATCCTTGGTGACTCATCACGCATTACCTTAAAGATCACAGTATCTGATGAGGTAACTGGCAGATAGCGTGGAGGGAAGCGTACATAGCTTAACTTTAGACCTCTTACACGACTGTCTTTTGAGCCAAAGTCCATAACTCTAAAGTTATCACCTGTTTCAATATCAGAGATAAGCTCTTTCCAGTCATTATTGCCTTTTAGCGCAATATAGTAATCACGAGCCTTTACAATATGCTCATCTGATAACAGAGCTGTATAGCATTTGTCATTTTCATCAAAGTTGAAGTTAACCTCAAGACATTCTGCCCTGCCCTGTGAAGTTAAAAGTGATCTGATTGAATTTATAATCTCAGAAAATACTGCATATAAATCAAAATGATTATAAGAGACCACTTCCTTTGAATCTGATAAAGGGAAGAAAGCCTTTAGAGCTGATAGGAACTCTGAGAGTTTCTGATAGAGAGTAAATGGAGATACTCTCTGTGGTAAAAGCAAAGATGTCAGTGCAGTGATATTTACATTTAATAACTGCAACTGTAACAGTCTTAATAACTGAGGGCCTGCAATTAAATTAGGATCATAACCTTCATTTTCAATATCAGAGAGGATCTTTGATTTATATGACTTTAGCTCATAGCTAAACTCACGCAACATAGTGTACAGATTGCTGTTCTCATCTAATACTACATATGGAGGTGTGTATTTGGTATCTAAAACCAAATAGTGGTCATTGTTCTCTAAACTTGCCCAGTTTAATTTTAAGATTGGCAGTAGAGCACAATCAGATACTGACTTTACATCAGTGATCAAACGTAAATTTAACTTTCGTTTGATTACAAGAGCAGGATTATCTCCTGTGTTCTCATCAGTTAAATTGTGTGATGCAACTTCATAGCGACCATAGCTGTTTTCACTTTGACTATTCTCACAAAGGTTACTCTCATCTTTTAAGAAATTAGGCAGGCACAGATAAACTGTAACCTTCTCATCTTGAGTTTCAGGCACAAAGTCTACAGTCAAAGGCTGTAATGAGCAGTTACCAGGGAAGCTCACACCTGCACCATCAGGCATAATCGCACAGAGATTTTTAATTACGACTCTGCGAGAACGTAAGGCATCTTCATCAATTTCAATGCTGACTAAGCCTTCAGGATATGGGGTATATAAGGCGCGCTCAGAGACGATGGTCTCAATTAAAGAGCGCTGCATCTGCTGAAAATGATGTGGCTGTAAAAACTGACCTTCAGACCAGTGTACATACTGAGGATATTTCATAAAATTCTGTCCTTTGCCCTATCTTATTTCTTCTTGTCACTATCTTTTGGTGTTTCTTTGCAGTCCATATTCTTACTGCCTTTTACAGTAGTGCATGACAGTGAGAGTTTTATTGGCTGTTTATCACTTTCAAGTGCTTCAGGGCTGTCTTTTATAGAATCAAGTCGTGTGGATTTAATAAGACCTGTAGCCCCTATCTTTAGGTATAAGTCACTCATGGTAGCTAACATACCTGTATCTATCTTCATGATATATTTTCGAGGATCTAAGGTCTTGCTGTCCTTATCTGCAAAAGGCAGATTAGCAATCAAAACTAAATGACTAGGTTCTTTTTCCATGATGCGCTCGAAGACTTCACTATCACCTTTTAAGGTCTTAGCTTTTAAGTCCTGAGCTGAAAAATGCATGGTATATGGCTCAAGATAGCCTCTTAAAGATGAATCATTCTCAAAATATCTATCTACAGGATAGGATGAGAACTTTACAGCATCAGATTCTGATAAACCTGCAATATCCACCTCTACAGAAGGATAAGTTCCGTATTTTTTAACTAACTCCTGCGAGGGAGTTACGGTAATATCAAATTTTGGATAACTGCTACATGCTGTAAGCAGTAAAGCAGACAGCAATCCAAAGATTATTGTTTTTTTCATACTTATTTTTTCAAGCTGGCTTTTATGCCAACTTTTTTCATACAGCATTAAAAGCTGTTTTTAAATCCTGCATTTTTAAATCCAGCATTAATGCTTTTATCAAGCGTTAATGCAGGATTTTAATACTAGTTCTTTGAATTTCCGTCTGCAGGTTCATCTTCAAACTTATAGACAAACTTACCATCGACACTGTCAGCTTCAACAGAAATTACCTTTCTGCCATTCAAGGTCTTCTCTAGGAACTCTGAGCTAATCTCAGGTAACAGGTCGTTACTGATAATGGCATCAATCATACGAGCACCTGAGGCGATATTGTTGCATCTTGAGATGATTTCATCACGCAATGCCTGAGTAAAGACAAAGGTAGCCTGATAGTTCTCTTTGACTCTCTTTACAATCTTTGAGAGTTTCAAATCAATAATATGGTTAAGACTCTTCTTGGTTAAAGGATAGTAAGGAACAATACTCATACGACCAATTAATGCTGCTGGGAAGACTTTATACATTGCAGGACGAGCAGCCTTCTCTAGAGTATCGACATCAGGCAGATGATCTTCATCCTGACATAAAGCCATGATCTCATTGTCACCTACGTTGGTAGTTAAGATGATGACAGTGTTTCTAAAGTTAACTAAACGACCTTCACCATCTTCCATCTGTCCTTTATCAAAGACCTGGAAGAACAGTTCATGTACGTCTTTATGAGCCTTTTCAACCTCATCTAATAAGACTACGCTATATGGCTTACGTCTTACCGCTTCGGTTAAAACACCACCTTCACCATAACCTACATATCCTGGAGGCGCACCTTTTAGGGTTGATACAGTATGAGCTTCCTGGAACTCACTCATATTGATAGTAATCAGGTTCTTCTCTGAGCCATATAATGTCTCTGCTAAAGTTAAAGCTGTCTCAGTCTTACCTACACCTGAAGGACCTGCTAACATAATTACTGCAATAGGCTTATTAGGATCACCTAAAGATGCTCTTGCAGTAGTAATTCTCTTAGCGATAAGCTCAAGTCCATGATCCTGACCTATAACTCTCTGCTTCATAATGTCAGCTAATGAGAGCACAGACTTAATCTCATCTTTTACCATCTTGCCTAATGGGATACCAGTCCACTCTGAAATAACTGAAGCTACAGCCTGAGAGTCAACCTCTGGTAAGAACATGGGGCTTTCCCCCTGAAGCTCATTTAAAGCTTTACGCAAAGCTACAAGCTCTTCGCGCTTTTTAGCTTTCTCTTCTTCTGATACTGGGTTGTCATTTACAAACTCATTACGTAGAGAAATATAGTTTTGAGCAGCCTCTTTTATCTTTGCTAAAAGTGCAGTTTTTTCATCTAATTTAGACTTGGTGTCTGCAATCTTTTTTAAGACATCATCTAACTTATCTTTAGATTCAAAGCCTGAAGCATCCTCTTTTTCTAAGATCTCTTTTTGAGTATTTAAGAGATCTAAGTTGCGACGTAAATACTCTATTGCATAAGGCTCTGAGCTTTGTGATAAAGATACCTTAGCACAGGCTGTGTCTAACACAGATACAGCTTTATCAGGTAACTGTCTTGAAGGTATGTAGCGACGAGAGAGCTTTACAGCAGATTCAAGAGCTTCATCTAACACGGTTACATGATGGAAGTTTTGCAATGGAGTTACCATGCCACGCATCATGGCAATAGCTTTATTGTCATCAGGCTCATCTACTAAGATCTTTTCAAAACGGCGGGAGAGTGCAGGATCTTTTTCAAAATACTTTACGTACTCTTTCCAGGTAGTAGCTGCTACACAGCGCAACTGTCCACGGGCAAGAGCAGGCTTTAAGAGGTTAGCAGCATCATTCTGACCTGCTTGGCCTCCAGCTCCTACTAAGGTATGAGCTTCATCTATAAATAGAATAATTGGAGTATCTGAGTGTTGAACCTCTTCAATTACCTGTTTTAGACGGTTTTCAAACTCACCTTTCATAGAAGCGCCAGCCTGTAAAAGGCCGATATCTAAAGATAAGAGCTTGCATCCTTTTAAGCTGTCAGGTACGTCCCCACTTGCAAGACGACAGGCAAAGCCTTCTACAACAGCGGTTTTACCAACACCTGCTTCTCCTGTAAGAATAGGATTGTTCTGTCGACGACGTAAGAGAATATCAATAATTTTACGAATTTCTTCGTCACGACCGACGATGTTATCAATCTTACCTTCTTTAGCTTTAGCGGTAAGATCCTGAGTATATAAGGATAAAGCTTCACCTTTGCCAAGAGCAGGCTCAGACATCATTTTACCTGCCTGTCCAGTTGAAGCAGTATTAGTTGCTACAACTGATGCCTCATCAGAGTTTTTAACAGTATCAGCAAAATTATCCACTAAAAGATCTGCATTTATCTTTTTAAACTCTGAAGAGATTGCATGTAAGGTTCTAGCTAATTCTGGATTCTGCTTTAGAGCAATAATTAAATGGCCAGTTCTAATAGCAGCATCAGAATAAACTAATGAGCATACCATCCATGCTTCTTTAATCATCTTTTCAAAATCAGATGAGAAATCCTCAATGGAGCTTGCGCCTCGTGGAAGAGCATCCATAGCTTCGATTAAATCCTGAGCTAACTTTCCTTCATCAAGATTAAAAGCACTGATGATCTGGTGTAAATCAGTGTTTTTTGACAATAAGATCTGATTTATAAAATGGCATAACTCCACATATGGATTAGTGCGGGTTTTACACAAGACAGTTGCACTTTCTAAAGCCTGATATGCGACTTTATCTAATTTTTTAAAGAGTGCTACACGTTTTAACTTCATAAAGTACCTCTCTTAATCGGGAGTAATACAGATAAATATTTTTTTCAAGAACACGATTAGCTACGTTCTTTATCTTTAAGCAGGACTTACTGAGCCTACTTTTACCATTTTGTATTCTTTATCGTCTAATTTTGATATTAAGTGACAACTCTGACCTAGTGCAAATTTTCCATTAAGATTTAGCATTTTTATGCTAGGTGCTTCAATTTTTAGGTAAATATCAAATCCTAATGGCCTATCAAGATACAATTGCACTATTTCGACAAGCTGTCTGAAGAGTTTTTTGCCAGGCATAAACTCAAAGCTTTTATCAAAAGAGATTGGACCTATGGTAATTGCAAAATTCTTACTTTTAGACAAATAGTGAGTACCAATTTGAGTATTGATACCAAGCCTTGAGTTCTTACTTTTGGTAAGCCTTAAACGATACTCATTGGGGATCATTTCGCTTTTTTCTACAAAGCTCTTCAATTCAATCTTTTCACCAAAAAAGTTATGCAGAACATGACGCAGACCATCTACACTGCGATTTTTTAATGATAAGAAGTTCACCATCGATTTAATGGTGAAATGAGGTAATGAGCTTTGCTCTCTCTTACTTGAACAGGTAAGCAGCATCATCAGCTTTTCTAATTTGCTGTTCTCTCTGTCAAAGGCCACCGCCATTTCATTTTCAGAGAAAGCTTTATAGAACAGCGTTAAAAATCTGTGGTTGATGATGTCTAAAAAGCGTCTTGTAGCTGAGTCATAGTCATGAAAGGTTCTCTTTCTGACATAATCAGTTACATCTAAAGGCATAGGGCCATTTACGCCTAAAAGACCAAAGAAATAAACTAAGAGTAATAACTCTTCGTTTTTATGGCTATGATCATCCTCGATTACCGCAATGGAGGTCTCAGGAAAACGCAGATAAGGCATCTGACCTAGACGCACAGCTTCATCCTCTGGACCTTTAGCTTCGCCTAGTCTTGGTAAATCTGAACGCAAATTTTCCACAAGACGCATTAAGTAAAAGAAATCAGGCTCTCCTTTACCCTGCTTTAGTCTTGATGAGTATTTATTAACTAGTCGTTTAAGCTCTTGCATGTGTATACCACTCCACGCTCTTTTGCGACTAGTTCAACCTGCAAAGGCAGATTTACTGAGGAAAATGACATCAAAAGACTTGCTACTACTTTTGAAAATACAAAGAAACCTACACCTTCTAATTCCTTTTTAGAGAAAGTAAGACGTACGTTATAACCATTTTCAAAGTACACACAACCTTTTGAAATGAATCTAAAAACTTTGTTTTCAATCTCTACTTTATTTAAAGCTTCAACTAAGATTGCTGTCTCATTCTCTTTTCTAGTGCTAAACAGAGAAATCATAGACTTTAGATTATCAAGGCAGACTTTGTTGCCTCCACTTAGCATTGAAGCAAAGTTCTGCAACAGATAGGTAGCCTGCTTTAATTCATCTTTGGCACTACGACTTAGAATTGAATTTTGAGGTTTAGTAGGATTACTAATCAGTTTTAATTTCTTTAGCTTGTCTAAGGTAGGACTGGAGAAAGTATCTTTAGCTGAAATAAACAAAGGTAAATCAGCATTGGTACATCTGCAATTAGCACTAAACTGCAGTTCTTCAGACATATACTTTTTAAAGTCCTGACCTGATACAGTTACAAAGCATTCTGACTTGTTATAGCCTGAGCGCACTGAACCTGTAAGACCACTCTGTCTTTGTCTGCGATTTACGCAAAAGAAGTTTCGATACTCACCGCTTTCACTTTCACCCATACCAGCAGTTGTAAAGAATGGGTAAGCAGAGAACAAGTACTGATTAGCTTCATTGAAAAACTCTAATTTACTGATAGAGCTTATTTCATAATCCAGTGGAGAGATAGACTGAGCACTTACATTCACTTCATAGTTATCTTTTAAAACTACTCTGTCTGAGCGTTTTGAAAACAGATTGATTAGAGGAATGCAGTTTAAGAGTACAGACTCCTGTAAGACTCTACTCTCTAAAGAGATATCGCTTTGCTTTTTTAGCACAAAGACTAATTCTAAAGCATTAGTTTTTAGCTCTTTTACAAGTTTGCCCAAGCCCTTTAATCTTATAAATTTGAAAAATTCTGGATAAGCACTAAAGGCAATTAAAAGAGAGATACCTGACAGTGACTTTGAAGAGAACAAAGAGATATGCTCTTTTTCATCTAAGATTGAATATTCAAAAGACAAATCATCAGTTCTATGATATTCATAAGAACTGTCATTAGCATTTTGAGCTCTTACATACACAGCTTCTACCTGTGTAAACAAAAGCTCGCTTAAAGCTGAAGCATCCTGATCATTTAGATTTAAATAAAGATCTAAGTTATTTGAGTTACTCTGCTCATATAAGGATAAATTAGATAATGATAATGAGAAACTTGCTGTAGCACCTTCTACATCTAGTGACAGTAATCTTGAGTCATGACCTAAAAATTGAGCCTTGTCTAATGCACAGGTATTTAAGGTAGTATTAAATACAGATTCAAACTTAACTCTGGTACCTAGAACACTGCCGTCTTTTACAAATTCGGTATTCTTTGGGATCATCGTCAGTGAATCACTTACTCTATCTGAAGCTTTGATAACACAGGATGAAGGGATCTGCGATAAGACATCAGGAGATAAGGATGACAATAGGTTTTCTAAAAATCTATATGAGCCATCATCCAACTTTTTCTCGACACGGGCACTTAAAAAAGCTGTACCTTCTAAAAGTCTTTCGATAAAAGGATCCTGACACTCAAGAGAACTTAGATCTAATCTTGAGGCAATCTTCGGATATTCTCTTGCAAACTCAGCTCCTAACTTTCTGATAAAGGAAAGATTGTCACTGTAGTAGTCTAGAAAATCTTTGCTCATGAGTTGTCTTGTCCTTTATCTATAGTTGCAAGTCCAGTTTCAAGATCCAGATTTGAGATGCATAAAAACTCGCCTTCTAAAGCTTTTACAGCATATTTTCCGGAGATCTCCAACGAAAACATGCATTTTGAGCGAGGATTCTCACTGTTTAAAAGCTTAACTTTAATTGAGTCCTTTACAAGTCTTGGTTCAAACAGTCTTAACTGATAAGTGATTTCCTCGCAGATCCTGTTTATCTCAACTAAAGAATTAGAACGTCCACAAAAGTCGGTAATTCCATACCCTAATACAGAATTAGCTATATTCTCGTCATAACCTAAATCGCTTAACTGAGGTCTACTTCTTGAATTTAACAGCTGACTTACGTTATCTACAATTTCCTGTCTAATTTTTTCAAGAGGTACAAAGCGGTCTAAAGTATCCACTCTAGACTGAGGATTGTCATCGGCAAGTCGTGTCAAAATACATGGAATATATTTATCTTTTACAGATACTGGCACTTTTTATCCTACATTTATACATCTTGAAAAGACTAGACAGGACGACACATGGTGTCGTCCCTTTCTAGTCTAGAATTAAAGTCAAATTTAAATTAACTTTCTATCAAATAACTTACAGGTCAAAGCTAATTACAAATTTAAACTACTAGCCGTTCTCAACCTGGTTGTAACTTGCCTCAACAGCACCATCCTTGGTGTTATCAGGCTTAATAGCAGTGCACTTCCAAGTGATCTTGCCTGCAATTAAAGATACCTCTTCAACTGGAAGCTCAACTGAACCTGGAACGTCATCAGCCTTACCTACATCTCTGGTTAATACTTTAGCTGAAGCGATCTTTACGTTCTCTAAAGTAACCTCATATACAGGAACCTGAAGACCTGCTACAGCACGGCATACAGCAAACTGAACTTTAGCTACTTTCTGACCTGACATACAGAACTGCTGAAGTTTTGGAGTAGCTTTATCCACCTGATGAATAAAGATAAATGGATCAAAATGGCCACGTCCTGATACATCAGTTGAACGACCAGCAGCAATTGGCTGTACAGAACCATGTGAGAATTCTAATACTTCAATCCACTTAGAATGATTCTTATCATTTGACTCGCCATCAATACCGTCAATCTTTACAAAGAAATCGCTAGCCATAATTTTTATCTCCCATTACAGAAATTTTAAATACTTACCAAGCTCCTTATGTTTGTCCTAATCAAAGGAGCTTAAATCTTGATAAAAGAAACTATTTAGCTCCTGATGGAACCTTTGTAGTTAGTCTTAATGAAGTAGTAAGTCCCTCCAACTGATAGTGTGGTTTTAAGTAGAACTTGGCATTGTAATAACCAGGCTGTCCTTCAATATCTTCAACTGTAACCTTAGCCTCTGATAGAGGGTATTTAGCCTTTACCTCTTCTGAAGCATTAGGATCTGAGGTTACATAATTGCTGATCCAGTCTGATAACCAGCGTTCCATATCAGCTCTTTCTTTAAATGAGCCTACCTTGTCACGTACAATGCACTTTAAGTAATGAGCAAAACGACTGGTTGCAAAGATATAAGGTAATCTTGCAGAAAGAGCAGCATTTGCTGAGGCATCAGGGTTATCGTATTCTTGTGGTTTGTTTACAGTCTGACCACCTACGAATACAGCATAATCAGTGTTCTTCCAGTAGCATAATGGTAAGAAACCATTCTTTGAAAGCTCTGCTTCACGTCTGTCGGTAATAGCAATTTCAGTAGGGCACTTCATAGCTACACCACCATCATCGGTTGGGAATGAGTGTGTAGGTAATGACTCTACAATACCGCCTGACTCAACACCACGGATACGAGCACACCAGCCATAGTCCTTAAATGAACGATTGATGTTTACGCCCATAGCATATGAAGCGTTCATCCAGTTGTATTTTGATGAATCGCCAGAACCTGTATCCTCAACAAAGTTAAAGCCTTCTACAGGATTGGTCTCAGGACCGTATGGGCTACGGCTTAATACTCTAGGTAGAGTTAAAGCAACATAACGGCTCTCATCAGACTCTCTAAATGATCTCCATGCAGCATACTCAGGAGTTGAGAAGATCTTGGTTAAATCACGTGGATTTGACAGATCTTGCCATGAATCTAAATTCATGATGGTAGGATCTGCTGCACTGATAAATGGAGCATGAGCTGCGCATGAAATCTTAGAAATACCCTTTAACAGCTCAATATCAGGAGCTGAATGATTAAAGTAGTAATCACCGATGATAGCGCCATATGGCTCACCACCTGCAGTACCGTACTCATCCTCGTATAAGCGCTTGAACAATGGGCTCTGATCCCAGGTAGCTCCTTTGAACTTTTTGATTGTCTTCAAAAGATCTTTTTTGCTGATGTTCATCACACGAACTTTTAAGCTATCAGATGTCTGAGTGTTATTTACTAAATAAGACAGACCTCTCCAAGAACTCTCGATATTCTCAAAGTCCTTGTGGTGAATGATCTCATTTACCTGTGCGCTTAACTTCTTATCAAGCTCAGCTATCATGCCCTCAATAGTTTTGATTGAGTTATCTGAAATTAAAGCCGCATTGCTCAATGCCTGCTGAACTAAAGTTTTAACTGCACCTTTTACAGCAGAATCAGCTTCTTCTGACTTAGGATTGAACTCTTTATTTAAAAGTTGCTCAAAGTCAGAGACTTCCATGGTTTGAGCTGTGCCTTGAGCTTTTTGTTCTAAAGTATCTGACATCTCTTATTCCTCTGCTTCGTTCTCTTCAGTCTTTGGCTTTGCCTTTGATGCTAGAGCCTTTAATAAGGTTTCATCTTCTAATAACTTAGTGATAAGTTCTTCAGCACCAGTCTTACCATCCATATAACTTAATAGATTTGATAATTGGCGTCTTGCCTCTAACAGCTCTTTTACACCGTCAACTTTCTCAGCTACCTTATCAGGAGAGAAGTCATCCATGCTTTCAAAAGAAACATCAACAGCCAAGTTGCCCTCACCTGTCATTACATTAGGTACATTAAAAGCAACTCTAGGCTTGATGCTCTTCATTCTGTCGTCAAAGTTATCAGCATCGACATCGAGGAACTTCTTATCCTCAACTCTCTGATCTTTAGTAACTTCACTCTTACCTGATAGATCTGCCATTACGCCCATTACAAATGGAAGATTAACTTTCTTCTCGGCGCCATAAAGTTCTACGTCATACTCTACTTGAACTCTAGGAGCTCGATTTTTGCCGATAAACTTCTGACTGCTGTTATTTGATGCCATAAAGTTCTTCTCCTTGATAATTAAATTCTGTTAGTTATCGCCATTGTCAGGTTTGACACCAAACTGCTCGCGACCTCTGTCTAAGGCATTCTGATCGATTTCGCCTAACAGATCCATAAAGTTCATATTTGCCATCTTCAAAGCCCTGTTAATTAAGAAAGGAACAGGACTTGTAGGCTCAGCTACCTGGAAATACTCAGCACTCTTTTTCAAAAGCAATAAAGCCTCATTACGATTTTTAACCTTGTAGCTTTCAAGATTAAAAGCCTGTGGTGCTAAAAGTGGATCTTGTGCTTTTAAAGCAACAGCCTTGGCATTTCCAGAATTTGTTTCATTAGCTACTAAAGCTTCATTTGAACCATTACTTAAACCTTGTTCATCTGAAGACTCTGTAGAATCAGCTAAAGACTGATTAGAATTTTTGATTACACTTGAATACAGGCTCTTTAAATAATTAAGTTCGTGATCCATGCTATCCATAGTGAGATAGCCTTTGTCGCCAACTTTTTCATTAAATATAGAACACAGATTCTGATTTATCACTAAAATCTGCTCAACTTTTTCAAGTTGTGCTGTAACTGAGCTTACAGGCACGGTTGCAATCTGAGCTAATAGAGAGGACAGGTCTTTATCCTCTTTTGAGTCTAAATAACCTGTAAGCACCAGATAATCTCTTAGGGTGTAATCAAGCTCTGGTACCAGTTTTAAATCACGAATATGAGCTAGTACATGATAAGCATCAGAAAATGCTCCATCTGTAGGTGAGAGCATTGCAAGAATATTGATACGCTCGGTAGGATCGTTATCATCGTCAGGATCGAGCTGTGGATAAAAGGTATCAAACTGCTCTTTTACAAGATATTCAATTAAGCTTAAACCGTCTTTGAGACCGTCAAGACCAAACAGGCATAATGATGATAGAGTAAAGAAAGAAGCTACTCTTAAATCTCTAGTCTTTGACCATAGAGATAAAGTGTTCTTATAAAGAGTTCTGTAATCAGGATCTTTACCTTCGATGACGCTGTCGCCCATTTCACTTTCTTCAGTGCCAAGAGCAAGTTCATCTAGCGCAAGATATAACTCATCATACTCACAATTCTCACCGCTTACGCTCTCTTGGCTCACTGGAGTTAAGAGTTTGTTGAATTCTTCAGCATTCAATCTTTCCACAGGTAAATCCTCACCAAAAATTTAATGCACGTACCACTATGGTTTTGATATTAGTAGTTTTTTGCATAAAAAAAAGCCATTTTTCTCACAAACGCTGATAAATACAAAGAATTCTAGTGATCAAGTTCAAATTTCCACTCTAATCAAAAAGTCATACATATAAAATAAAGGCTTATATATGTCGTTTAAAAAGATATAGTACAATTTACTATGCAAACTGATTTTTTGTTTAAAAAGCCATATATTTCACAAAAAAATCCTAACTTTTGGTGAAAATCATTCAGATGGTAATGCTAGCTTTCGGAGCTTTCATGTTAATCTTCTGCAAAGTATCTGTAGCTAAAGTACCTAATGGAGTTGTTTTCAAATCAGGCATGGTAGCTTGTATTGCAATCTTTGGTATTGCCTGGATGTCTAATACCTATTTCCAGCATGCAATGCCTGAGTTTAAAGTAGCCATTACTGATATGGTAAACACCTATCCATGGACTTTTGGTTTCGCGCTCTTTGCTGTATCTGTGGTTGTAAACTCACAGGCAGCTACCGCCAAGATCTTAATTCCTGTAGCACTAGCTTTAGGACTGCCTGCATCAGTGCTGATTAGTCTGATGCCAGCTTACCAATGCCTATTTCTTTATTCCAAATTACCCATCAGATATTGCAACAGTAAACTTTGATCCTACTGGCACCACTAAGATTGGTAAATACTACTTTAACCACTCTTTCATGTTCCCAGGTTTAGTAAGTGTAATTACAGCCTGTGCTGTAGGTTTGGCTTTAGGACATATTCTGCTTTAAGCTTACAAAAGAGATAACAATTCAATAAAACACATTAAGGCTAACCACTTGCTTTGTTAGCCTTTTATATACTTACAGACATTATCTACTAAAGATCGCTAAGACATCTCAGATTTTTACTCTCTATCTTTTGCGGAATAGGCGAGAAAATTTAGAAATATTCAAAGAACTTGGTCTGAATATGACAACCGCTATAAATATGTTTCTGAGATCAGCCATCCGTGTACACGGCATTCCTTTCGATCTTAAATTGGATGAGCCAAATGAAATAACAAAGGCTACTATTGAAGAAGGAAGAAAAATAATGTCCACACCTTCTGCGCCAAGATATTCAAGTATGGACGATCTTAAGGTTGCACTAGAAGAATGAAATATGACGTTCAGTTTACAAATCAGTTTAAAAAGGATTTGAAACTTGCAAAAAAAACAAAACAAAAGTCTAGATAAACTGTTTGATGTAATTGATATTTTGGCCAATGGCGGTACTCTAGAATCAAAATACAAAGATCATGACTTAAAAGGCAACTATAAAGGAACTCGTGAGTGCCACATAGAACCTGACTGACTGGTTGCTTATTTACGAAATCCGTGGCGATTTACTTGTTTTGATGCTTTATCGCCTAGGATCTCATTTTGAGTTATTCAAAAAAAGATAAAGAACAAACAGAGTGTTGTGTAATACTTCTTTACAGAACATGACTTATGCTCAATTCTCATAGTTTTGTTATATTCCCCAAATCTTTTGGAGAGTATGTTCTTCTAGCTTAACACCTGCTTGTAAGCGTCGATTTCTTTTTTGGAAAAACAGCAAAGGTAGATATTCATAGTGTTATTTGGATGAAATTTTATCCACTCTTTAATACTGTCTCGAGCTATAGTACAAGCCTCTAAAAGAGGATAACCATACACACCTGTTGATATTCCGCAAAATCCAATACTTGTTAAATTTAACTTTAAAGCTTCATCTAGTGATCTTTTATAGCATGAGGCTAAAAGCAGTGGATCGTCAGCACAATGCTGATAGACTGGTCCTACAGTATGAATGATGTAGTTTGAGCTCTTAATATTAAAAGCAGAAGTGACTTTGGCATCACCTGTTCTGCATTCGTGCAGTTTCATACAAGCTTCATTCAACTCAATTCCTGCAGCTTTATGAATAGCGCCATCAACACCTCCACCTCCTGCTAAAGCACAGTTAGCTGCATTTACAATTGCATCTGCATAAACATCTAAAACACCACCATTAAAGAGAGTAAGCACACTGTGAGGCTTGTAGTTATCTGACAAGAGAATATTTCTATCTAGTGATAGCTCATTACAAATCTCATCAACTAAATAGTCACGCAGATCATTATCTAACTGCATTAGAGCAATTACCTGCCAAAGAGCATTATTTAGACAGTCTAAATTGAAATACTCTTTGTCATGTTTATAGTTCTTTAAACAGTAATCAAGTTCTGTTTGCCATTTATTAAGAGCATTGTCATTAAATTCGTTTGTATCAGTACTCATCTAAAACTCTAATAAATCATGTTTGAAGGCTTTTGAAAGTAACTTTAAAGACGACGTTGTAAATGCAAGGTTACAAAGACAGCGCTATAGTGACTTTTTAAGGTTAGTTTTGTGCACATGATTTGTCAAAAGCAAATTTCAAAATTTGAAAAGACCGATGATCATCTAAATGGGTCTGAACAAAAAATTGGCTCTTAACAAGGAATGTATTCAGTACAGAAAATTTGCTCAGTACAGAAAAGCTTGCCTGCACAGTATTTGAAAATTGTGTTCAAGTTAGCGTAAATCCGTACACACAACAAGAAATCATGGTATATAATGATCAGTTCGCAAAAATTTAAGGAGCAATCATGGCTAACATTAGACCTCGTGAAAGATCTGCAATTATTCAATCATTGCGCGCAGGTGTGACCCCAAGAATTGGACTTGAATATATTCAGGTAGGTCGTGTTAATGAGGTAAAGGCTCTAATTGAGGATTTAGACAACATCGAACAGGGTGGTAGTGCTTTTAGAATTATCATCGGTGACTTCGGTGCCGGTAAATCATTCTTTTTACAGCTGATCCGCTATATTGCCTTAGAAAAAGGCATGGTAGTCATCAATGCAGATATGTCTCCTGACAGACGTTTGTTTGCATCAAACGGTCAGGCAAGAAACCTCTATAAAGAATTAGCAAGAAACTTAGCAACTCGCGCTCATCCTGAGGGGAATGCCATGATCCCTCTGGTTGAAAAGTTCATTACAGAACAGCGCCGTATTGCAGATGCTGAAGGTAAAGACGTTGAGCGAGTAATTAAAGATAAATTAAACTCACTCTCTGAATTAGTTGACGGTTATGATTTTGCTCAGGTAATTGCAACTTACTGGAAAGCCTATAACGAAGGCAACAAAGATCTTAAAAACAACGTTATCCGTTATCTGCGTGGTGAGTATACCTCTCGTGCTGACGCAAGACGAGATTTAGGTGTAAGAGCCATTGTTGAAGACAACAATGTTTATGACCACATCAAGTTATTAGCCCGCTTTGTAACTCAGGCTGGCTACAAAGGTCTGCTAGTAAACCTAGATGAGGTTGTAAACCTCTATAAGTTACCTTCTCAAAGAGCTAGAAGCTCTAACTATGAGCAGGTTTTACGTATTTTAAATGACTGCCTGCAAGGCAGTGCTGAGAGTTTAGGTTTCTTACTAGGTGGTACTCCTGAGTTCTTGATGGATCAGAGAAAGGGTCTGTACTCATATGAGGCTCTTCACTCAAGATTAGCTGAAAACACCTTTGCTCAGATTGCAAATGTTGTGGACTACCACAGCCCAATTTTAATGTTACAAAACCTCTCCCCTGAAGAGATTTATGTATTGTTGTGCAACATCAGAAATGTTTTTGCAGGAGGCAACAAAGATAAATACATCTTACCTGATGAAGCTCTAAAGGCTTTCTTAGAGCACTGCTCTAAGAACATCGGTGATGCTTACTTTAGAACTCCAAGAAACACCATTAAAGCTTTCGTGGATCTTTTATCAATTGTTGAGCAAAACCCAGATTTAAGCTGGCAGAGTTTAATTGGCAACATTAAGATTGACTCTGAGACTGATAACTCATTAGTTACCATCGCCGATGATGACAAGTTAACCGAAACCGTGATTAAAAAAGAAGACGACAATTCATCAAAGGCTGATGACAACGCTGACGATGATGAATTGACCTCATTTACACTGTAATCACTAAATCATCCTAAAACGCTGTAGTTTCTACAGCGTTTTAAATATCTAAAGACCATTCAAACCTTATTTAAAGCAAAAAAAGAGGATCACTATGAGTGCTCAAGTGCTTTCGCTTATAGACAAGGATCTACGCCGTTTCATGTTCAAAAAAGGATGGCAGGAGCTAAAGCCTATTCAGAACAATGCCGTAAAGCCTATTCTTGAGAGAAAGACTGATGTGATCATCTCAGCATCTACTGCTAGTGGTAAGACCGAAGCTGCGTTCTTACCAGCTCTTACAGCAATTGCAAGCTCCAAAGAATTAAAAGGCATTCGTATTTTGTATGTAAGTCCTTTAAAAGCTTTAATTAACGATCAGTACCGCCGTTTAGAGGAGATGACTGAGTTTTTAGATGTCAAAGTCACTCCATGGCACGGTGATGTCTCAGCTTCAAAGAAAAACAAACTCATGGATGAGCCTGAAGGCGTGATCTTAACCACTCCTGAGTCATTAGAGTCATTACTCATCAATCACGTGCAGTGGATTAAAAACTCCATGCAGAATCTTTTCTATGTGGTCATTGATGAGTTCCATGCTTTTATGGGTACTCAAAGAGGTTATCAGTTACAGTCTCAATTACACCGTATTGAAAACTTAATTGGTAAAAGAGTTTGCAGAATTGCCCTCTCCGCTACCTTCTCAAATGCTAATGGTGTAATCAGCTATTTAAGACCAAACAGTAAGGTTCCTTGTGTGGTCATCACCTCACCTGACAGCTCCAAAGACAAACTTTCTGTTCAAATTAAAGGCTACGAGCATCAGGAGCTCCCTGAAGAAGAGGAAGGTAAGGTTCTGCCTTATGAGTTTGAAGAGATTGCCAATGATATCTTCAGACTGTTACGTGGTAGCACCAATTTGGTGTTCTGTAATTCTCGTTTTACCACTGAGTCTCTTGCTGCCAAATTAGAGAGTTTGAGTAAGAAAAAGTTTGTTCCAAACGAGTTCTTCCCACACCATGGCTCTTTATCTAAAGAATTAAGAGAAAGCTTAGAGTACCGTCTGCAAGAAGGAAGATGGCCTACTACAGCTATTTGTACAGCTACCTTAGAATTAGGTATTGATATCTCTGATGTTGCATCAATTGCGCAGGTTGAGCATCCTATTACTGTAGCTTCATTAAGACAACGTCTTGGTAGAGCAGGTCGTCGTGACCATAATGCAATTTTAAGAGTGTTCTTACCAGAGGGTTCTACCTCCACAAAAAGAACCGAACTTTTTGAAGACACGGTGCTTACAGTTGCAATGATTGAGCTGTTACTAGAGCGCTGGTATGAACCACCATTAGAGCATGAATACGCTTTTTCTACCATGTTGCAGCAGTGCTTATCTGTAATAGCATCTTTTGGCAGTGTTTCAGCAAAAGCTTTATATGATCTTTTATGTAAGACAGGTCCATTTAACCTATGCTCTGTTAAAGTCTTTATGGCCTTTTTAAAGAGCCTAGGAGAAAAAGATCTTATCGTACAGTTAAATGATGGTACTTTAGCTTTAGGTCTTGAAGGCGAGAAACTGCTCTCTGACTGGAGCTTCTATGCTGCCTTTGATACTCCAAAAGAATTTACCATCGAGTATGACGGTCACAGCATCGGTACTGTACCTTTAACCCGGGATCTGATGATTGGGGATACATTCTTATTTGCAGGTCGCGGCTGGAAGGTAAACTTCTTCTCACAGGAAAGACATATCATTGGTGTAAAACCATATCAGTTTGACGCACAACCTCTGTCTATGAACGGTTCAGCAGGCCACATCCACGATACTGTCCGTGAGAGAATGCTTAAGATCTACAAAGAAGGCATCATTCCACCATATCTTAATAAGACAGCTAAAGAGCACTTAAGATTAGGAATTGAGTTCTTTAAAGACAGACAATTAGACAAACATTGCCTTTATGAAGGACCTACAGGAATTGCCCTCTTCCCATGGCGTGGTGACAAGGTCATCCGCACCATTGTGCTGATGCTCAAAAAAGAAGCTATTAGCGCTACAGCTTACAAATCTCATATTGAACTTGAGTTCACCCCAAGAGACTCATTAAAAGTTGCTGTCTTTAATATTCTTGATGCAAAAGATATCGATAAAATCGAACTTATCAAAAAGATCAATAATCTTGATAGAGACAAGCACGACAACTTTATCAGCATGGACTTAAAGCGCACTGCCTTTGCCTACAGTGAGCTTGATGTTGATGGAGCTCTAGAGTTCTTCAATCGCTTAAGAAAAGAGCTTTAGGATTAAGTTTTAACTTGCTCTTTTAAGCTTGCTCCTTTAAAACCTTCGATAAAAAGACTACCTCTTTTTCAATAAAGTGATTGAGGTAGTCTACACCTACCTTGTTTCTTTTATAGTTGTGCATGGCACTATAACGTGTGGCAAGTAATGCTCTTGAGTAATCAACATAAGTAGTTGCACTCTTAATTGCAGCATCTAAATCAAAGTCTATGGCAAAGGCACCATCCTTGATAAAGCCGTTGACTACATCAATGACAGATTTAATTCTTGATACTCTAGAATCTAAAGCTCGCTTAATTACATTTGATGACAAGGTATGATCTTTTAATTTGCTTACGATCAGCTTGTAAGCTTTGGTAGTATTGGTGTCACTTACCTGAGGATCTGTGACATCAGCTAAACTCTCCTTATAGCAAAACCTGTTTACAATTGCCTCAGTTCTCATAAGATTTGCCATTAAACTGTCATCACAATTGGCTGAAAGTCTTATGTCGCCTAAGGCAGTATCATCAAGACTTGCGGTGGAGATTGAACTCAGATTCAAGTTGTCATAAGAGGGCTCCTTTGCATCAATACCTGAGCACACCTTATTTTCAGGGCTCAGACTTGCACTGTTAGCCCCTACAGCATTATTGTCAGGAGCACCTCCTAACATTAGATCTTCAAGTGTAGGAGCTGATGAAATGACAGCTGGAATTTTGTTTTCAGCAACTGAAGCTCCTCCTGTTACAGTCCTCTCATCTTCAATAGCTGTGTGTTGGTCACTATTCTCATGGGAATCATATTCATGGCTACCACTCTTTCTCTTTTTAAAGTCGATGGTGGTAGCAGCACTTAATAAGGTTCTCTCATTTTTAAAAGCCTGTGCCTGCGCCTTTTCAAGAGCCTTCTTTTCTTGAAGCGCTTTATATGAACTTAAGAAGGTCTCTACGGCTTTTTTAGAGTGATTTACATAGCAGCATATGCTCTTATGCAACTTTACCTTTTGTAAAACCTCATCAGGGTAGAAGTAATTCTCGCCATTAAATATAGGATCAGAAAACCAGTTTTCAGGAGTATGCGGTACACCTACAAAGACTGGTCTTACAGCTTCTAAAAACTCACAGTCTTTGTAAGACTCACCATTTGCTATAAGCTCTCGTGCTCTTAGTAAGAGAGTATAAAGACGAGAGGTAAGTTCTGGCTTTACAAGATCAACTAAAAGTTTGTCGCAGTTGTGCTCTTTTAAATAGGTGACGATGTTGCACACCTTGTCTTTTAGTATCAAAAGGCCTAATGAGACTAATTGCTCAGGTCTTATACTGCACTCACAAGGAGTTGCAGTGACACTAATCTCTTTAAGAGATAAGTCTTGATTAAAAAGATCGGCTAAAGAGGTATTAACTAATGAAATGCTCTGCTTTTCTTTGCCATAGACAAAGTTGTGCTCATATAAGAGCTTTGAGATAACAAAGGAAGATGAATAGAGCACAATCGCAAGATTAGCTTTACTGCTAGCAAAATCGTCATAAAGATAAGTACACTCTTTTGCAAGTTCCGTCATCATTGTGGTCAGTTTTAAAAAATATGAAAAGGCATCCTCTTTCATATTCTTTAAAACGAACCTGTAGGTATGTGAGGCTGTGTCTTCAATTACAGGTAAATAATAGAGTTCAAAAGTGTTTTCATCAGCAAAAAGCTCTTTTAAAAGCTCAATTGCACTATGATTCTCTTGTAACATCACCTTTAAAAAGTCTTTACTTAATAAAAGAGTTTGCCTAGAACTGCGCCTTTTAGGCAGAGTATCACTGTATTTTTCAGAGAGCTTTAAAGCTTCATTTACAGCATGCTCTTTTAATTCATCTTTGATCTTACCTACAGTAAGAGCTCTTACTAAGCTTTCAGATACCTTATTCTCAAGACTTGCCTGTACCTCATCTCTTATGGCTTTTTTAAGATCATCGATGGTTAAAAGAACTAATGAGTCTAAAGAGATCTCATTGTCATCTGATTTAAAACAGCCATACGGTCTTGAAAACAAATTTGAAAGTAGCGACATATACACCTCACATGAGACTTGAAGTGTATACCAGGAATTTTTAAGACCTATTTTTTACTGACAAATTTTGTCAGTAAAGAAAAATAATCTGTATCAACTTATCAAATTTAGCTTTCAAAAGGTGAATTTTTTACTATTTGTTCTATAATAGTAATTATTATCAATAAGAAATTTTAATAGCTTACGTTCAAGGTTTCTTAAGCTGTAGAACAGATAAAATTCAGGAGAACACATGAATACTAAAGCAATGTACAAATTAAGTTATGGCCTTTTTGTCCTAACTGCAAAAGATGGTGAAAAAGATAACGGTTGTATCATCAACACCGCAATTCAGGCAGCCTCTGGTCCTAATCAGATGAGTATCTGCATTAACAAAGCAAACTTCACTCATGACATGATTGTAAAAACAGGCGTATTTAATGTGTCAGTACTCTCTCAAAAAGCCCCTTTTGAGCTTTTCAAGCGCTTTGGCTTCCAGTCAGGACGCGATGTCAACAAGTTTGAGGGATACACTCAATGTCAGAGAGCTCAAAACGGCATCTACTATGTAACCGAAGGTTCTAATGCTTATTTTTCAGTAAAAGTTGATAAGACACTAGACTTAGGATCACATACCCTGTTCGTAGGTGAAATTACTGATATGGAAGTTTTAAATGACATCCCTTCTGTAACCTATGAATACTATTTAAACAACATCAAACCAAAGCCTGAAGCTGTAGGTGTTACATCTGAAGGTAAGACCATTTGGAGATGCAAGATCTGTGGCTATGAGTATGTAGGTGAAGAGCTTCCTGAGGATTTTATCTGCCCTATCTGCAAACACCCAGCTTCAGACTTTGAAAAGGTTGTAGTTAAAGCTGTAGCTGAAGATAAAGCAAACGGCAACAAGTACGCTGGTACCAAGACTGAAAAGAACCTTCAGACAGCGTTTGCAGGTGAATCACAGGCTCGCAACAAGTACACCTACTTTGCTTCAGTTGCCAAGGAAGCAGGCTACGAGCAGATCGCTGCCATCTTTTTAAAGACAGCTGATAACGAAAAAGAGCACGCTAAGATGTGGTTTAAAGAATTAGGTGGCATTGGTTCTACTGAGGACAATCTTGAGGCGGCAGCTGACGGAGAGAACTACGAGTGGACTGATATGTACGAGAGCATGGCAAAAGATGCTGATGAAGAAGGCTTTACAGAGCTTGCTTTTAAATTCAGAGCAGTAGGAGCTATTGAAAAAGAGCATGAGCAAAGATACCGTAAGCTCTTATCTAATTTAAAAGCTAAAAAGATCTTTGAAAAGAGCGGTGTCAGTGTATGGGAGTGCAGAAACTGTGGTCACCTCTCTATCGGTACTAAAGCACCTGAAGTCTGCCCTGTATGCTTCCACCCTCAGAGCTATTTTGAGGTAAAAGAAGACATCTAACCTATAGTAAAAAATAACAACTCATAAACTCTCAAAAAATCCTGCGCTACTAGTTCTTGCTGGTAGCGCTTTTCTTGTTACCACTTCTGCGCTATCTTCGGTCTAGTAGCGCACTATATCTTCGGTCTAGCTCCGCGTTGTAACCTTGGTCTACCTAACAAAATCTTAATTGGGCCTGAACCCAAAATCCTAACTACAAATTCAAAAAGAACGGTCTTTCTTCTTAAAATAGAGCGTGGCATATCAGCAAATTTATCATTACTGATAACACCACGCCTTACTATAAGTTCTTCTAAAGTACATCTTCAACCTACACCTTCCTAAAATATTTAAAATTTGCTTTCCGTTCCTTAGTATGGAACTTTACTTTTTTACCATATAGACATAGCAAACGAAATGAGGGATCAAGATATGTCATATGCATTAAAAAAAGCGGTTAGAGTTGGCAAGAGCGACTTTGTTAAGTTTCTACTAGATGCTGGTGAAAGACCATCTCCATCAGAGCACTTACTACACATTGCTGTTTCAAGAGACGATGTATTAACAGCAAGCTATTTAGTGTCTTACATTACCAATATCAATGAACAGGATGACGATGGTAACACTCCATTACATCTTTGCAAATCAGAGGAAATGGCAAAACTGCTGTTGCGTCAAAATCCACAGTTAAATCTTTTGAATAATGACGAACAGCTTGCTCATGAAACCATTAAAGACAAGCTAGCAGCCTTATATGTAGAGGCTGCCTACAACAAGCTCTACAACCGTAAAGCTGAGGATAGCTATGAGGATGATGACTTAAAACACAGATTTAATCTCTCAACTATCTCAATTAGCGATCTGACACCACTCTCTGACAGCTCAAACTCAGCTTTAAGATTGAGCTTTAACGGTAAAGAGTATGATGCTTCAAAGCGCTTTATGAGCTCACTTGCCTCACAGTTAAAGTTCTCAACTAATATCTTCAACTACTTCACTCCTGTTGAAGTCTTTGAAAGAATTTATGATGTAAACCCTTCTGTAAAATTTAAGGTTACCTTTGATGAAAAAGAGAACCGTGCTTTAGGCGTTGTCTCTGAAAAAAAGCCTTTATTGTCAGTTGAAGATGCCTGTGACGTGATCTTTTCAGATAAGAGATTATTAGATATCGATTACAAAGAAGGCGTGATCTCCTCAACCTTTGATTTAGGTAAGACTTTCAACATTGACAACGACAGCACCTATATACAGAGAATTAAGTTAAATCTGCCTGTAGACGGTATCACTACACCAAACATCTACCTCTCAACCCTGCGTCAGGTATGCACCAACGGCATGGTAGCCTTTGTTAATGGATTTAAATCAGAGATCATTCTAAATGAGTCTAGCGGTATTCATTTAAAGAACCTTTTAAACTCCTATGACAATGATGTAGGTTTTAGAAATTTAAAAGACAGAATTAGGACAGCTCAATACACCACTGCCTCTGTAAGAGAGCTTTTAAATACAGAGTGTCTCATCAAAAAGGTAATGCAAAATGGTGTTACCGCAAATCTTTTGTGTGAGTGTTTAGAAAATCTAGCAGGTGATCCTTGTGATATCTACGGCACTACAGCACTTACCAATATTCCAACTAACGTAAGAGCTCAATTACGTGTACGTTGTCCTGTTAACACCTTAATTAACTTCTTAACTGAGTTATCAACTCACCATTTAGAAGAACTGACTGATAGAGCTCTAGACAAAATCAACAATTATGTAGGCAAGCTCTTACTTAACAACTTTGATCTTGAAGGGATTGAGCGTTGGACCGAGCCTGCCAAAAAGCTCTATCTTGAGGATTTTTCCTTTAAGAAAGCAGCCTAAGTAATCAAGAACTAATCATGATTAAAGACTTTGGAGACTATTATGAAAGAGTTTGTTTTTGAAAAGAGAGAGTATCAGGTTGCAGCTGTTAATGAGACTTTGCAGGCTTTTAACTCAGGTTGTAATTCAGTGCTTATTGAATCACCTGTAGGCTCAGGTAAAACCATCATGGGGCTTATGGTCGCAAGTGAGATTGTAAAGCAAAATCCTAAGCTTAGAGTAAACTGGGTAGCCTCTCGTCAGCATATTTTAAAGCAGACACAGAAAGTAAATGCTCAATACTTCCATGTCCCCCTAAACTTAGTTTCTGTCTTTGACAAAGAACCACCTGAGTGTGATCTTTGCATTATTGATGAAGCTCATCATGAAGCTACTAACAGCTGCATCAGAATGTATGCTCGCTGTAAGAACACCTTTACCTTAGGCCTGTCAGCAACCCCTCAGCGCACCGACAGAATGAAACTCTCTTTTAAGAGAACAGTACACAGTTGCTCCATTCCCATGCTTATTGAGGATACAGTATTAGTGCCATTCCACTCTTACAAAGTACCTCATTATGATCCTTTATCTATTGCGCAGATCTACGCCTCTAGTAAAGAGAGATTTGGTAAGTCACTGGCTTTCTTTAGAACCATTCGTGAATGCAGACAGTTTGCAAAGTTCTTAAATGAGCAAGGCATCAGCTGTGAAGTTGTTACAGGATCATCTGATAAAGAACGACAGATTGACGATTTTGAGTCCGGCAAGATTGAGGTTATTGCAAACGTAGGTGTCTTAACTGAAGGCTTTGATCTTCCGGAATTAAAAAGTGTCTTTATAAGAGATTCTGGCAAATTGCCTACAATTCAGATGGCAGGTCGTGGTTTGCGTCGCTCACAGAACAAGACTCACTGTAATTTCATTCAGTCATCAGATTCAGCTTTTCAGGTTGAAAGGATTGCCACGCCTCAAGAGCAGTTTCGCCTGAAAAAAGGTCACTGGTTATCCTGCTCAGGTGACACCAAGCAGGTTGAAGATGAAATCAAATACTATATGAAGAAGCTTAAAGATAAAGATAATAACTTTAAGTTAGAAGCACTACCTGATGTGCCAAGAGAAATTGAGATCTCACTTTATGACAGAACTTACAGATCAAAGGTAAAGCTCTCTCATAGAAACTATAACTCTTTGGATTTCATTGCGTAGTTCATCAGGACTTACAAGTTCTGCTTTGTTGCCAAAACTCAGTACAAAAGAGATGAGCTCAGGTACGCTTTGAACAGTAAAGGTAAGCATAAAAGAGCCATCTTCAAAAAAGTCTACATGCTGATCGTCACTCCAAACACGATCAGTAATGTAGCTTTCAACTGATTTATCAAACTTTACTTGAACTTTGACAGTCTCAGCTTTCATAAAGCCATAGAATTCCTGGTTCTTACCAGGCTCATATGGAATACGGCTACTGGTAGCTTCTAACTCTTCCACATCGACAATACGATGGACACAAAAGCAGCGACTCTCCTCATGTACTTTTTGGCATGAATATCCTTTAATCTCCACTAGATAGCCTGCTATATACAATACATCTTTTAAAAGCTTAAATTCTAGTGGCGCAAAGATATACTCTTTAGGTTCTGCTCTTTGAGTTTTACGGTAAAAAAGCTTGCAGCAGTGGCGTTCTGAAATACAGTGTTTTAACTTGGTTATGACCTCATCAAAGTTATCATAGCGGATATATCCTTTGTTCTGTTTGCAGATATTAAAGATATCAAGCTCTTTACCCTTACTTGCTCTTGGCATATAGGCAAGAGCCTTTTCTAGGGTCTGATTGAGCTTTTGCTTATCGCTGGTGGTCAGGATACCATCGGCGATATTAGAGCACATTTGAATTAAGGTTAAACCTTCAGGATCTAAAGTGTCATAAAGACCTGAGCGGTAATGTTCAATGTAATAGGACTTTACTCTGCCATTTACATTTATCTTTACACAATTGTTAAGCTCAGAGTTGATACTGTCGACAAGACGTGAAACAGTTTGTTTTGAGCAGTTTAAAGATTCTGTGATCTGATTTGTTGTAAGTTCACCATCAGCGCTTAAAAGTAAGGCATATAACCTTAAAAGCTTGGAATTTGAATTAGCTAAAGGATCTAATTTCTTAGGCATAAAATCACCTTTAAAATCTTGTGAACTTACAGTGCTACATAAATTTATCTTACACAAAGTCTCGCATTGAAACAGCAAAAATAAGCTGTCTTTAAAGACAATTTTGTAAAGACCTAATCCTTATCTGAATCTTGAAAGTACTTCTTAGTGCCATCAGGATAGAGCTCATAAGTGCCTTTTTCATCTGCCTGTACTACAGGAACACCTTTAGCAAAGCTATTTTGAATTGCTCTTTCAAGATTGCGGTTTAAATACTCAGGATCACATAACTTTTCATAAAAGATTTGAGCAGGATCTTTCTGTAACACATCTTTATTCTCTTTCATAGATACTCCTATAAGTTTCATTTACTTTTACCTCAACTGTGTAAAAGTCGCACCTTTATGGGCACAAAAGCTGTTTCTTTATAGACAACAACCTTTAACTAAAATCAGTGTTTTCTCAAAAGCTATCTCTATGGGCATCATCTGGATTTACCTATTCATCTTTGAATACAACTTCAATATTTACAAAGAAACAATCAGTAAATGCCCACTCAAAGCCATAGTATGCCCACTAGACTGCAACGAATCAGTAGCAAAGATATTCAAAACATCTATACAGTAAAGACAGTTAATCAGACTTAAAAGCGCAATTCACTTTCTTAACGCTGTAAGTAATGGACCAATTTCAAATTTTTCTTAATTTTATCACCACTACTTTTAGTGTAAATACAAATAGTTATGCAACTACTAATTTAATTTATCATCTAGTTATTTAAAATCAGATAATTTAGTATTATGATTAAGAAAAACAAATAAATTATACACATTCACCTGATGAAAAGTTGTTTTTGATTAAATTAAGTTTGTTAACAAGGATTCTGCATATGAAAAAGATCTCTGTAATGACCTTAGCACTAGTTGCTTCAACTGTAGTTTTATCAGGTTGTGGAGAAAAGAAGATTGAACCTAACAATTACTATTGTACAACTTCTGTTGTAGCTGGTGGTTTCGGTAGAGAGGAGCTAGAAGCCCTTGCACAAAAAGGACGAATTGATAATGCTTATGAATTTATTCAGCAATGCAAGGCAAAGAAGTTAGGCCGATATAGTGAAGAATTTAAAAAATTAGATGAAAACACATATAAGTGCAAAATGGATTTCTTAGATAAGAAAATTGGTGAAGAAGCTCTTAAGAAATGTGAAAATGCTCCACAAGAGTTATTTGAAAAGTGGAAGAAAGAAGCTGAGGCTGAATAGTATTTAATCTGCCTTGCCAAAAGGCAAGGCAACTTTAAAAGGAACTTATCTTATGAACGAGCAACTACTTCAATTTCTTTCAGCATGTAAGCAAAACTTGGACTACTACGAGGGTCTTGAAAAGTCTTATAGCTACTGTAAACAGTCCATTTTTACTTGGATAATTTTCACGGCTTTAAAGATCGTTTGCTTTTCTCCAATTCTGGCAAGTTTCACCCTGTGGTGTTTAGAGTTTATCTATGTAGGAGATCTTCTACAGTCAATTTTTGGAAGAGAAGCCTGTATGTACGTTTTAATGTCACTATATGCAGCACTTTTCTTTGCCCTGTCTGTAAGAAAGAGAGTTGATAACAAGCAAACAATCAAAGACATTAAAAAGATCTTCTCAAGTCCTGAATACCATTCTTTCTATCAGAAAGCTTCATCTGTATTAGGTGAAAAGTATTGCACTGCTCATGCTTGTGGTAAGTTCCTTGAATACATATCAAGTGGAAGATGTGCTGATCTGATGATGGCAAAGAATATCTATGAACAGGAACTTGCTCAAGAAAGGATTGAAAAGGCTATTAGAGACAGAATTTCAGCTGATATTGCAACTGAACAGAGAGAACAGAGTGAAAAAGAAGCAGCTGCTACAGCTGAACGCAATCGTATGAATAATAACTGATACAGTGTTTAAAGAGTAATACACTGATTTTTCAACTACTTTTAGAGGTTTTATATGAAAACTACACTTGAATTGCCAAATTATCCTGTAGGCGAAAACATACTTTGCCATCCAATGACAGAAAAGGATTGGGAAGAATATTTCTCTTTGAGAGACAAGTTAGATGTTGAAATGTCTGACGATGAGATCAATTCAAAAATAGAAGAGATAAATAATCTATACCTTCAGGGAAAAGATGAAGTAGCAGGCAAGCTAGTAGCGTCATTACCTCTTGACGCTGATTTAGCATTTATCTTCAAGTGTACTGGTGGATATAAGGTTATTCAAGAATTTAACTTATCTCAGGCAAAGAAGAAGTATCCTAAAGAATTTGGTGTAAAGGCAGATTCAAATCCAAATGAAGAAGATGAAACAATTTGGGCAAAAGATCGTTTAAGCAAGGATGAAGTTGATGCTCTGTGTAGAATACAAGCTCACTTAATTAGATTATTTCAGCAAGATAAATTTGCAAATATTAAGCTTCAAGATCTCCTCTATGATAAGTTATGTAAAATAATTACAAAAATCGCATCTGAGAATAATTTACTAAAAATAACTGAAGTAGAATTATATCTTCTAGCTATTAGCTACAAAACAGAGCGAATCTATAATAAATCGCCAAAGGACATCAAAACTAACATGACTCTTTTGAATAAGTGGGATGTCCTAAGAGTTATTTTTAGTTTTACCTGTTATTTCAGTACATATGAACCATACAAACATTGTATTATGGGTGCCATTTCACAGCTTGGATCAAAAAGCTATAACGGTTTGCCATCCGACAATTTGGTTTATTGTCAAAAACATCATCTCTCTCACTTGAACAAACTCAAGAATTCTTTCTCCATGTCTGTAGGATTTACACAACTATCGTTTACTCGCTATACAGCATTTAAACGTTCAAAATACTTATACCAACAAAAACAGATCCCTCTCATGGATGAATACGTAACTCATAATCCAGACAGCCTAATTGCTATAGCGTACAGTAAGAGAAGAGAACGTATCATCAAAAATATTGATAAGCAACTTAAGGAGTTTGCTTAGTTTTATCCATTGCTCTTTAAATATAACATCAATCTAAAACAGCATAAGGACAAAGTTCTTCATAAAAGGAGAAGGTTATACTTGCTCAAGGTTAGTATCACCACCTTGTTAAATACAATCAATTTTACAAACAACGAGAGGAGCTCAAATATGAAGATCCCTGACAAATTACCAAATCCTCCCAAATATAGAGATTTTCCAGAACTGACAAAAGAAGAATGGGAAGATTATTATGCTTGCAGAGAAAAGTGTGATATTGATATGACTGAAGATGAAATACTTGAGATCTATAAAAAAGCTGGCTCTCTTATTGATAAGGGGCTTAAAACAGAAGCTTTGGCTTTGCTCATTAAAATTCCTGTAGAACCTTTTTCTGCAATAGCATCAAAAATTGCAGGTGGCTTTAAGTCTATACAATATCTAAATCTATCCAAAGCTAAAAAAAGCATATCCAGACGAGTTTTAAGTGAGCCTGCAACTACATACACCAATCATCTTGTCCAAAGGTCAGCTTTGTGTGTATCAACAACTTGGAGATTTACATCCTAGAACAGGATAGACCTGTACTAAGACAGATAGAACAAGCTGTGTTTACTTAAGTTAAGTCTGATTAAGAGGTAAACAATATGTGTACCATTATGGAAAAAGAAGATCTTCTGTTGGATGTATCTGAAACAGCAGCATTCATTTCTAACAGATTCCTAGATAATGCTGATTTACCTGATGAGTTTAATAGATGCGCAGATATCAGAGACTTCCTTTTAAGCACAGCATACAAAGAAATTTCTCGTGATGACGTATTGAATGAACTTAAGTCTATAAAAGAGAAATATGTTGATCTACCAGAAATTTTGGACTGATAGGACAAAACTATGCCTAAGCCTAATTTTGATAAAGTCCTAGTGATTATCGCAGGTGTCAACGGAGCAGGTAAATCTACAGCTTATGAGCAAGATCCTCAATTGGTAAATTGCCTGCCAGTCATCAATCCTGATGTCTATGCCAAAAAGCTGGCCAATGAATTAGGAGCTAACTCTATTAGCGATTTACCTCACGAAGAACAAGTTAAGATTAACCTAAAAGCTGGCAAAATTGCTTTAAAAGAGCGTGAGATATTTTTCAAGCAAGGTAAAGACTTTGGTATTGAAACTACAGCTACATCTGAGACAACTCTAAGACTGATAGATAAAGCTCATAGTCATAATTATAAGGTTGCCCTTATCTACGTAATGTTAACGAGTGCTGTTACTCACCTCAATCGAGTAGCTCAAAGAGTAAAGATGGGAGGACACATCATTGATGCTGATGACATCAAAAGACGCTTTACCCGATCTTTTAAGATGTTCCCTCTTTTACTTAACAAAGCAGATGTAGCAGTTGTCTATGACAATACCCAGATGTATCAGACAGCTTTAACTAAAAAAGATCACAGCTATCAGCTGTTCCCATGCAACAGCAAAATAGAAAAAAGAGTAAGAGATGCTGTAGAGAAAATTACATCTTCACCTCAAATAGAAAGACAAAGTCTGTGACAACAATAGCCACCAATTTGAAAAATACTTTAAGCCCAAAAGTAAATTACATTCAAGTTAGATATCTTAGGAGATAAAGATGAGCGAACTCATGGAAAAAGATGTGCTTATGGAAGAGGTTGCAGCTACCATTGCTTACATTGCCTCTAGGACACACAACAATCCTCAGACTCACACCTTTTGTAAAGAATTAAAAAGCTGTGGAGATCTAAGAGAAACTCTATTAGCAAAAGCACCAAAAGATATCGACGCTGTTGCTATAAGATCTGAGCTTTCAGCGCTAAAAAACAGTGTCAAAGACAATCCTGTGAACTTACTTGATTGTTCATTATCTGATAGCACCTCTCTTCCTGATGCAGTTGAAGATCTTGCACCATCAAAAAAGATTATCGATAACGTCTTTGCTTACATAACCAATTTTGGAAGCATCACACCATCTAACAGCGACACTCCTGAAGGTTACGTACTAGGCGGTCAACCTGGAGCTCGGAAAGCCTATCTTACTGAGTACATTAAAAGAGAGCTTAAAAATAGCATTAGCATCAATGGTGATGAGTTTAGAAGTTGGCATCCTTACTTTGATGAGATCCAATTGAAATATGGTAAAGACAGCTCTAAGATCACCGGAAGCTTTGCAGGTAAGCTGACTGAAGCTGTTTTAAACAGAGCTCTTAATGAGAAATACAACATCATCATTGAAGGCACCTTTAGAACAGCTAAAACACCATTAAAGACCTTACAGGATCTTAAAGATCATAACTATAAGACCAATGTCTTTATCAAGACCTGTCCTAGTGAAGTAAGCTGGAGCAGATGTTTATCTCGCTATGAAATTGGTCTTAATGAAAATGATGGTAAAGAGAGATTTACTGCTAAAGATCATCATGATCTTGTAGTGAACTGCTTACCAGAAAATGCTGATACAGTATTTAAGTCAGGAATTGTAGACAGATTCTCGGTCTTTGGAGTTACAGGTGAAATGCTCTTTGATTCATTGAACAATGCTCAAAATCAACTACCATCGATAGCTATCACAAAAGAACTGAACACTAAGATCTAATACAAGAGCGAATTCAAATGGAAGCTTAACAGCACAAGGCATACATCGGCATATCAAAGGATCTATTTATCCTCTGAAAAACGCAGTATGCCCTAGAAAGCTCTTCTGACCTTCCATTCAATTAACTCTACCAATAGTGCTAATACGCTATTTAAACGCTTATAGAGAGAGATTAATGCAATCAACGGTAAGTTACTTTGTTTTTAGATACAAACGTATATATAAAGTGATTTAGGCACTTAAAAACAACGTATCTAACATCTTATGAACGTAAAAACTTCAGAAAGACTCAAATATAATGATACTAGATTATGATGTTCCCTTTTTTCGGAGAAAAAGATCTTGATATCTTAACATCGGATATAAAGATAATCGATGGTATAGAACAAGTTAGGATCTATGCTGAATCTCCTGATGGACCACTGGCAAATTCAAGAAATTAGAAGTGTATCTGCCAAAAGACAACTTAACATTACTTGAAGGATATTCTGAAGAGGAATTTGAAAATATAAAAGCGATCATAGACGATTGCATAGATGTGATTTGGGATATGGCAAGATACTATTCTGAAGGTGGCAGATAAAAAGAGAGCTAAAAAGCACCTAAAAATGAGTAAAAATCCGATTTTTTTATGTATTTTTATGAATCAGTGTAGTTTGAAACGAGACAGAAAACGACAAAAGGCTTAAATAAGCCAAATGTTATAAAAGTAGAAAAAAAATTTTGAAGTGTACAGATATAAAAAAACCTCTGAAATTCAGAGGCTTATTAGAAATAATCCGCTGGTGCTGATACCGAGAATCGAACTCGGGACCTCACCCTTACCAAGGGTGCG
>ERZ1035006.20-NODE-20-length-118801-cov-77.283117_pt1 | contig 118801 bp, 115 predicted proteins | sample MGYA00520694_ERZ1035006 | MGnify/ENA primary metagenome ERZ1035006 (study PRJEB33766, sample SAMN09781746) | gut metagenome | biome: gut microbiome | host: Homo sapiens | place: Madagascar | study: EMG produced TPA metagenomics assembly of the PRJNA485056 data...
ATAATGTATGGCTCATTTATTCAAAATGTAATAGATTTTCTAATAATTGCGTTTTCGATTTTTATATTTATTAAAATAATAAATGTCATATAATAAATAAGACAACTTGATGCCCACGAATACTCACCTGCAAAAAGTTCCAAAAAACAAAATATAAGCAATACGACACTTACAAGTATTTCAAACATTATTGAATAATAAGTTTCTTTCAAAATATTTTGCAATAATTTTGCATCACCAGAACTATAACTTTTATCCTCTGAAATTTTTGCTTTTGTTTCTAAAATCAGAGTTAATAATGTAAAAAACAAAGATGTTAGTATTGAAATGATAACCGTTAATATATTCAAAACATCATCATCTAATTTTCTAACTCCAGTAATAGAAATTGCGAAAAAGATTGGAACAATATAATAAAACAGAAATGCACGTTTTGATAACTTTCCATTCTTTTTTCTTATACTGTCTAAATGCCTTGCAAATATTTCAAAACATTCTGCATATTTAATTTTAAAAAAAACTCTACCTACAAACCATACAATCAATGCCACTATTATCAAAAAAAGTGGATTTACCATAAATTTTACTATCTTATCTAAATCTTCCAAAATTTCGTAATTATTCAATTATAAGCCCCTTTGCAATTAAATATTCTTTTCCAATTTGTTTCATTTGTACCTTCAGACTATCAAATGTTGGATGGCCGCCCTCTAGATTTACTTTATCTGTAATATCTTCGACCATCTGTAAACTATCAATATTTGATAAATTGATAGTTTTTAATGAATTTCCTAATTTAAAATCCATCTTAAGTTCATCATATTCAAATCCTTCTATTTGCACAATGTCAGAAAAAGCTCTTTCCCCTCTTCTCCATTCCCCCAACTCCCTGGCTTTATTCTGTATAAATCCAAGTGGCTTTCTAATTGTTACATCCATCTTTGTTTCTTCCGAATGATTAATTCCAAGCCTTTCTGAATCATCTTCTGGAATTTCATACTGAATAAAATGAATTGCTTTTAATATCCCATGTTCAAAAAATCTATTCAAAATAACTCTTGGTACTACTATACTCATTTCAAGCCTATAATCTGCATTGGTTTGCTTTATAATTTTATTCAAATGCTTATTAAGAACAAATTTTATCCCATTTCTTCCAGATGACTGAAGAATCAATATTCCATTGTCAGCCTCATCCGCTGGTATGCAGATTGCAAATCCAAATGGCATAACATCTGCTTCTTGTGGCGTTCTGTTATGGGATACCCGCCCAGTTCTTGTGTCAACAATTTCTGTCTCAATCCCATATTCGCCAGTCTTCACTCTTACATATAAAATTTTAAATATTTCTCTTCCGTCTGTGTCGTATACTTTTTCTATTTCACTTGCATCGTAGCAAAAAACACTTTCGTTATTTTCATCAGTCTCGTATTTGCTCTTTTCAGTTTCTATTGCATCATTCACAATCTCAATGAGTTCCTTACCATTAACATCATGTATTTCTAACTTTAAATTATCCTCTTTGTTTTTTACACAAATTCCATATGCTGTAAGCCCTATCATTCTCATCTTTCGTCCCTCAACGTTTTTTATTTTATTATACTATTTTGCTAATAATATACAATATAGTAATTGAATTAATCAAAATTTGTGTTATAATAATATTATATTAATAAGCAGATCAGTTTTCGTCCTCAACGTTTCTGATCTGTTTTTTATTACCACACCATCCTCAACTGTCCATTCTTCTCTTCCACGATCTGCCCCAACCTCTGCTTTATGATCCGCTGCGCAATCCTCCGCTTCCGATAAAAGCAATTCCTGCTGATCGGAAGAATGCCGTGGTGCGCTTCCAACATGTCGTAGCTTGTCCCGCTCACGATGGATTCTGTCAGTTCCGCAGCGATGTAGCTGTCTACCTGGTTGCAGATCTCGAATACTTCCTTTTCGTCCACATGCATTCCCCCCTTTCAATTTTTGCGTAAAAAAATACCAACCATCGTATTTGACGGTTGGTATTTTTATTTATGTTCCAAAATATCTATCATTTGTTGAGAAGTATCTAATTTTGTACTGCTAATTACTTGTGAAAATGTAAGTAGTGCAACAGAAATGCATATATAAATTGTTGTCATTGCAACCATTGCTTGAAAATCAGTATATCTTTCTATACTATCTTTATTTAAAATTCCAAACAAAGTTATAAGTAACCCCATTCCAGTAAGAAAAACCGTAATCAGTTCTTTTATATCTCTAAATCTACTCCATGTTTCATAATCCCTTCGACACTCATTTAGGAGAATTCTTCTTTCTTTTTTGGACAAAGATTGACTTCTTTTCCTTAATAATTCATCCTTTTCAAGCCGTGTGATTCCTTTTGATTTTATAATTTTTTTCATTTCCTTTTTTACTTTCAATATATTATCTGTCATGGTACCCTTGCCTTTCTTTAGTAGTATAGCAATCATACCACCGTCATCTCTAATATTCAATTGTCAATGTTCATATTTCCCGACACAATTAGGCAAACCCAAATTTTCGGTTTGCCTAATGCTTATAAACTATTTTTATACAGCCACGCCACCTTTACGCCAAATTACATGATATGATTTCATCTGTCCATCAGTTTGCATATACTCGATATCTCTAGGATACCCATGCTCTACATACCAAGAACGAACCATATCTATAACCTCTGAAACGTACTTTCTGACTGTTCCTTGCCATTTTCCTTTGCTCTCCCATGTTTCTGTATACATATCCTCTGGAATATCCAACCGCCGAATAATCTCATTTACGGCTTTGTCTGCCGGCTTGCCTGAACTCTGATAATAAATTCCGACTTTTCGAGCAATATGTACCGTGTCAAAATACTGCCGAGCTGCTTCGATCATGACTGGAAGTGTCACATCCGCCTTTTCGTAGAGTGATTTTGCCGTAAGAAGCTGTATCTTGCTATCACACCCCGCTGCGGCAAGCATCGGAGTAAGAATCTTAACCGCATTATTTACTGCCGATAAACTCTCCGTATGCACTTTCTTGATTGTTCGCTGTTTCTGCATCTCATAACGTCCTGTCTTGCGTAATGCAGGAAGCACTTCATCAGCAATCCAATCTGTGAATTTTTCAGCATTTGGTTTATGGCTCTTGAATACCAATTTATAGACACCGCTTTCTGTGATAAAGTTCTCCCCTGTATTATGTAATTTTCTAAAGTCACTTTTTTTGACTTTAGAATTTGTCAGTTTTACAACCTGCTTATCATTCATCTTTGAAACCGCCATTTTTACAGCACTATCACCTAATTCTAAACATTTGCCAACATGATATGGATTAAATAAAATCTGTCCCTCGAAATCAAATACTTCTACCTCATGTCCTTCAAAAACCATTAAATCATTCATTTGCTTTTCTCCTCTAAATTTTGTTTTTATCTTCATAGTTCTGACAATACGACGTAGCGTTGCTTTTTTCACCATGTTCAGCACACCAACCTTGTATGCCCCATCCTTCCGGTGGTTGCTTATCAGCTCTGTACGCTTTCCAACGCGTGCAGTTTTCGCATCGGCTATATTGCATCCATCTAGGGGCATCTTTCAACTCTCCACGATAATTAGCATGCATATTTGGCGGCTCAAATAGGTTCATCTGTCCATCCATGTATTACACCGCTTTCCCTGTCATGATGTCCCAATGCTCATCCTCGATGAACTGATTCCGGATAATCTCATCCGTCAGATAGTGAGCCTTGCTCTTCGGCTGCTTGCGCCAATAGGAATCAATGTAAAAGGCAACCCATTTCATAAATTCCTCGATCTTAGCATTCGAGAACCGATAAGACTCCTTCAGTGTCGGGATTGTCAGATACATCGTGGATGCAAGCGCACTCTCGATGTTCCGATCTGCACCAAGCACCGCGCGCCCTTTCTGAATATCCGCCATGTACAACTTCTGCGGCATCGGAATCGACTTCACCCACTTGATCACATCGATTTTCTTTTTCTGGCAATACTCCATCATGCTTTCGCTCGTGATTTCTTCGTTGTCATCGTCTTGCCAAGCTTTCCGGCGCTCAACGGTCTTGCTGTAAAAATTCGTGACCTGCTTGAAAGTCATATCAAACTTGTCATACAAGATTGCTGTAAATATATATCCCATGTGATTCGCGATGTTATCTCCGAGACGCGCCTTCGCAAGCTCCTTACGGTACACGCTCATCGGGATCAACCGCTCTCTCTGATTTACTCCGTGCATTACTTCTCCTCTCTGTGTTTTCCCTTAACGCAGGTGTTCCAGAACCGGCAACTCGGATCACACACCTTTGTTTTATCTCCATAGCTGCAGATCCGCCCGCTACCGTAGTAGGTCGGCGCAGCTTTAAATCTCTTTATCGCTTCGGGATCATTGTGCTTGGGTACCGGACCACTCTCAACAAATCCCAAATTTTCCTCTGTCAACATTGCTCTCAATCTCCTCTGGGAAGTGGGGCGTTTCCGCCCCTGCAAGGTAACCAAGATGGCTTGTGATAACTATTCGGTATTCCTCGCGTTTCTTGCGTTAAATGTTTCTTTCGCCATCCGGCGGGTGTTACAACCCATGATTCAACAACTTGCGTTCGAGATCAGCCAGATCGTTATCTCGCGGTGTGAAGTTGTTAAATGCATTCTCCTTTGTCGGCGGTACCGATCGCCCCGGCTCATAATTCTCATCCAGATAATCAACATAGCCACTGTTGAAGAATGTGCTCCCGTACTGTGGTTTCCGCCAGCCGGCGTCCTTCTGCAATTCAAGACTGTAGCGATCAATCGCCTTAACAAGCCTATCTTCCCCGATTGCGAGTAGCCGCTTCTTTTGGGCATCCGACACCTGACCTTTGCCTTTCTTGTTCGGATACATCTTCCAAATACGTTCAAATAATTCATTTGCTTCAACAAGAGAATCTTTATTCTTTTCTTTTAATTCATCATCTTGATTATGAGAATGAATATGAGTATCAGTATCAGGGTTATTTTGCTTTTCAGAAAAACCATTTGCTTTTTTTGCTTTACTTTGGTTTTCATTAAAAGCATTTGCTTTAGGTCTTCCACCTAACTTACCGGCTTCACTTCGTTTCCGACATTTCTCTGTATACGCTGCATTGTCACGATCCATTTGCTCTTGGATAAAGCTGAAAGCCATATCCGTAGCAGCATCCAGCTCTGGCATCTCTTGATCAGATGCATAGCTTAATATTGCAGTAAACAACATTCCTCGTTGTTCCATCGTAAGCTTTTGGATATGTCGGAGATACTTCGTATACATAACAAAACTACTCTTATCCATCATCCCCCACCTCCCGGATCAGAACCTCAATTCGGGGATTGGCAGCGTCCACATAGAACTGATCAGAAAAACCTACGATCTCATTCCAGCCATCGTTTACGAGTACCCTCGTCTGCACCAGCGCATCCTGGATAACCTTGCGCCCGAATGACGATATATTGTCCAAATCACGGCGCTTATTGCGTTCGTACCAAGTGTATTCCATATACACCGGGCGCTCGATCCTTATGCTTCGCATCTGCTGCTTGATAGCAACTTTCACAAGTGCTTCATTCCTTGCTTTCATGGCAGCACCTTTATACCGGCTAGCACCCTCTGCGGATATGTAATCATTGAGGTTGTTAAGCCTCGCATGCACTATCAGTAAGTATTCCAACCTCTCGCCACCTTTCGAACGTCTGTCGCATCGCCAAACGTTTTGAATGTATTTTCCTTGCCCGAGATAATTCCTTGGCAAGATATTGTCTCAGCTCCGCCTCGCCGGTCGCATTCCCCGGAACCGGGCGGTAATAGCCCTTGCCCACGTTGATAATGCAATCGCCGTTCTGATTTGCCTGCTCTATCTCTCTTCTTAACTTTCTATCCTCTAATGGGTTAGCAGGACGCTGTACTGCGTTCTCATGCCCACGAGGGATATTCTCAATCTGTATCAAATGATCACCTCACAATACCGACTTTCCGAATATCCTCCGGAAGTCCTCTCTGGTCCCATAATGTTCCTCAAAATATTCTTGTGCCATCTGCTTAAGCTTCATATCTATCTCCGCCGCATTCTTGCCCGCCTGTGCTCCATTCGGATGAAGATCCGGGCGCAGCGGAATCACAAAGCCATATTTCTCACTGTTCTTTCGGTTCGCGCCGCCCCAGATATGGTGTCTCTCCACCGGAGCGGTTCCGGTAAAATAACAATGGTCCATATCGTCTGTAAATACGCTTCGCAACCTTTTCATGCCGCACCCCATTCCTGCTTCATCCGCTCCAGTTCATCCGGTGTAGCGGTCTCAATTCCAAGCTCCTGTGCCTCTTCCACGATGCGATCAATAAAATGTGCCATCTCCGCGGTGTTATACTCACTTGATCCCTTGATCATCAGATAGGATGCAAAATTACCGTTATCTTTAATGTGTTTCCAATGACCCGACACCTTTGTCATGTCTACCGTTTTTTTAACTGTAATCGTGATATATCCGCCCTCATCCTCATAAAAGGTTCCGTACTTCTGCAGCATCTGTTCATACACTTCCTCTTTGCTCGATGAGATATCCGGATGATTGGCGATCTTTGTCATAAGCACCCATGCGTATGCATTGGCATCAAGGCTCCGCTTTTGGCGATATCTAACCGCCTTGATCCGGAGCAGATCATCTTGCTTCATGCTCTCAATCTGACCGGATGCCGAAGCATCAACCTCGAAAGTGAGGATGATGCCATGTCCGTCAAATGTACGGCTCGCCCCGGTCAGCTTTCCTGTCGTCTCCATCAGGCATCAGCTTCTTTCTTTTTCATGTACCAAGTCTCTACCTGTTTAATTATCTTGTCTGCCAGATCCTTTGAAATTTCTCCCACCTTTTCAAAATGATATTTCTCCCTCAAGTTCTGCCATATATCAGACTCACCTGCATTTTCACACATATCCGCATATGCCGAGATAAAATCACTCATTGTGTGCATCTGCTCCGGTGTGGCGGGTTCAAACTTTGGGTCCACCGCAACATCCTCTACCGATTCGGCATCCGGATCCCCCATCTCCGCAGTAGGAATACAAAATACCTGAAAACATGCATACTTAAATGCAACCGCCATCGCCTTGTTGGTAGCTTTATCTCCGGAATCCATCCCCTCGCCAACCGTAATCGCTTCGATATGGGAACCATCCTCTGCAAAAAACGTATATTTGATTCTGCAGATTGAATAGATCAGCACCGCGCCCTTGCCTGTGGTGCGCTCCTGTCTCTGCTGATCAAGCACTTCCGGTACAATAAATACGTGATTCTTTACCAGTGCAGGATTGATGGCATTCATAACCGCATCAATTCCACGGTATTTAAACTTCTGTTGCTGATTAAAATCATCCTTACCGACTGCCCCAATCTCTTCCATGCATTGTGAAATGGCTTCATAGATATTCATTTTCTTTCTTGCAGCTTCTGCCATTCTTATGCCCTCCGGAGCTTAATGTCATGCTGACGCATATAAGCTTCAAGCTGCGCAATCTGAAACGGATCAGCAACAATTTGATAAGTAATGTAATCTGTCATTTCGTTCTCCGCATTCGCCTTTGGCTCAATGATTGTTACTCGCCCCTGAATCGGCTTAGTTGACTCCGGCTTTACCTCTTCCGTCACCGGCTCACTCGCCTTATGCGCTTCCTCTTCCTTAAGACGCGCAGCACGCTCCTGCTCTCTGCGCATGATTTCCTCTTTCTGCTTCTGGTACTGATTCATTGTTGCAATGGCATCTGACAACGCTAATGTTATTTTATATTTTTCAATACCCTTATCCTCAAATTCCGATTCCATACCGCGGATAGTGGCAAGATCTTTATCTACGCCGATCATGCGCTCAGTAATCGTCTCCGTGATAGCTTTCTTTGTTGTAGTTGCATTCTCCCAACGGCTGTCATAGATTTTCTGCAACGGCAGATACTCCGCGGCCTCTGTATGCTCCGTGGCAATACCAGCATAGATTTCCTTGATCAGTGCTTTCTTTTCCTCAACACGCTTACGCTCAAACGCTTCGATCTGCTGATTAATATAATTGATAGGCTCCTCAACCTGTTTTTTCAGTTCATTGACCTGCGCCTCAAAAGCATCACATGGTGCCATATAGGCTTTCTTGATCTCCTTGCGCTTATCATCCAACGATTTGCTGAATTTTCTAAGGTATGCGACCGTATCCTTCGCATCTTTCTTGGAATCTTCGGTAAAGACCATTCTCTTATACACATCAAGTTCCGTTGCCAAAGCAGCCTTAATGCTTTCAAAATTGGCATCAATGGTTCCGTTCTGTAACTGTACTGAAAAGTTAATTTCCTGCATATTTAAAATCCTCTACTTTCATAACAATTTGTCCGCTTTCATCGCACCCCAAAAGCGCCATGAATCGGTTATCTTTTTGCTTCTTCTCCTGTCGGCACTCACACCGTTCACTAGGATCTAAATTACTGCCACAAAATTGGCATGTTCTGTAATACATCAGTCAACCGACCTCCGAAACTGCGCGATCATACAATCCTCGCAGTAGATTTCTCCATAGATGTCATACATATGATCATCTTGAATGGGTTCTTCGCAGCATACACACACCGGTTTGTTATCAAGCTTCACGCCCATCTCGGCTTCACGCAGCGCGAATAAATCATAATTATCTGGTATATTCAATTTTTCTCACGCTTGTCTTGCTTTCGTTTAAAAATTCGGGTAAAATAAGATGAAATGTTTTTTAAGTACCCGAGAAAGATGGATTCATGCTTTGGTTGGCGGATCCATCTTTTTTTGTTCTGCTTCAAGCACGCTCTGGAAATCCGCTTCTGTCTCTTTCCCCTTACGTTGGGTGTCCGTGCGGTCCGGATCGCGTTTGCTCTGTAGCAGGTGGTAATCACTAAGCAACACACAGCCTACTCCTTTCATGCAGATTTACGGAGTCGTTCAACTCTCCGGTTCGTTTCTCTTCGTCTCTCGTGGATTTCATTCACAATGTAGCCAAGCCACATGATCCAAAGTCCACCGAGTGACATCCAGGCAGCAATCAGACCTGCAGGATTCTCGCTATCCAACATGCATGTCCCAACTGCAAACGCCGCAAGTCCGATCACTGTCAACACATTTCCTGCTTTCATTGTTCTCCTCTCTGCTTGTCCGACAAGCCACCACCGTGGCTACTTTGCTCGCGTATATCCAGCGCCTAAAGCAAAATTGTCGCAAAGCTCATTGATTTTCTCCTGAGGTATATCTTTTGGGTCGATCTGCTTCCATTCCCCTGTCTGGGAATCTTTAACCCAAGTCCGGTATGTAGCCTTGTTCGGGTATCTTGCCATAACCCCACCTCCTGTTAATATGTTATTAACTGTGCCTGTACATGGTTCTTTAACTTCTACATTATTAGTGCTACAATCTCCTTGCAGGACGTTGCCGCGTCCGAGTATTAAGAAAGGAGATCGTTTACATGGCTATGCTTAATAACGAAGCAGCTCTAAAAGTTGCGAAAGAATTGACCTTATCAGCAATGGAAAATAAAATGATTGCTGGATCAAGAGATGCAACAGAAACTGCAAACAACATATATGAGTTATATAAAACTTTGTACGAAAAGCTTTCTGGAAAAGAAAACTCATAATTAATATGTTGTGGCTCTTGCAGACATAAGATCTGCAAGAGCTTTTGTCTTTTCTGCGACCTCATGTTCTCTCTCTTTACCAGAAGAAATAATTCCACTGATATGAACCGCCAGTGCTTTAATAAGGTTATCTACTTCTTCCACGTTCTCACTCTCCTTTCTGTTGTTGAAGCAGCTCCTCATCTTCAACCCGGAATACTTGAACAGGCTTATAAATTCCATCCTTATTCTCTGAATAAAACACTGTCTGATGTGTTTTCCGGAAATACTTGTTGTAAATCGGAATAAGTTCATTCAGCATATCTATTGATACCTGTATCTGTTCTTCCAACATCTCTGTGATTTTCTTTGGTGCTTCACCAGTTCTGTAGCTTCTTATATATGGTTTTCTATCTTGTCCGTGACAATTAAATACTGAATCCATATAAAAATTATCCGAAGGACGGTGAAGCAACTTAGCTAGTTTCACAAACTCAACCCACGAAGCCTCACACGAAGAATATACATAATCAAAAATTGGTTCATCACATTTTACATTCCTAACATGCGATATCGGGGTTTCTGATACTCTGCTTCGAAGGTCCTTGGGAGGATTGCTGATTCCATCAACCTTGCTCTGTAACCGTCTAATCTGCTCTTTTAATTCTAGATACTCTTTTTCAGATATCTCCACTCTCTTATCTCCCTTCCTATTTTTTATCCGGCATGCGCGGCTTCAGAAAATAATCTGTATTTAAACCTAACACATAGCAAATCGCCGAATACTCTTCAAATGTCATTCTCCTTTTTCCATTTAACGCCATGTTCAACTTGACTAAATTTATATCAGCCTCTCTTCCAACATGTGCTTGAGAAATTCCATTTGTGTCCAAATACTCTTTGATCTTCATTCCAACTTCCAAGTTCGAAGCCCCTCCTTTCTTGTCGATATTTTCGAAGTTGCCATTATACTACTGCGGTTATTTCGAAGTGTCAATATGTTTTTTCGATTTTCTCGGAATTTTTATTTACAAATTCGAAATGCGATGATATACTTGCTTATATAAATGAAGGAGGTGATTTTAGTGACATTTGGAGAAAAATTACGACAATCGCGAAATGCCAAAGGAATGACTCAAAAGGAATTAGCTACACAAGTTGGTGCAAAGCACAACTCCATCAGTGATTGGGAAAATGACAAAAACAGACCCGATCCAGATACAATTGAATTGCTATGTGGAGTATTGGGAATCACACCAAATTATCTTTTAAACGCATCAGATGATGACTTCTCTTTACCAGAAAAGAACATGATCAAAAAGTATCGCGCTCTTAATAGTGATAGTCAAAAATATGTAACTGAAGTTATTGACAGAGAATACCGTCGAGATTCCAGACTTGTAGAAGGGCAAATATCACTTATTCCAGAAAATGGATATATTCAAATTTATAAGAATGGTAAGTGGCAAGATTATATGAAAACAGATGATTTTTTTGCACTTCCTAACGCAGCTCATCACATTGCTAATTCATCCAGCGATGATCAGAAGCACGATGACGGAATTATGAATGGGGATAAATTCTAACAGCCCTTTTTATAGGACATTATTTTCTGTAAGATTACTTTGAGGTGATATATTTGCTTACATACAATGATTTACTAATAGAAGCAGACAATAATTGCTTAATCACAAAAGAAAAACCACTCCGAGCCAACAAAGGACGGATAAAAGGTAATCGTATTGCAATCAAAGAAGATATGATCGAAACTGAAAAGAAATGTGTCCTTGCGGAGGAATTGGGACATCACTATACCACTGTCGGGAACATTATGGATCAGACAGACGTCTCCAACCGGAAACAGGAGCGGCGTGCCCGGATCTGGGCATATCACAAACTGCTCTCTCTCAATGATCTGATTGATTCGTACAAATGCGGGTGTCGAAATCAGTTTGAGATTGCGGAGCATCTGAACGTTACTGAAGAGTTTCTAGTGGACTGTTTGAAATACTACAAAGAAAAATACGGGCTATACGTGCGAAAGGACAACTATTTAATATATTTTGAACCTTTGGGAATTATGGATTTCTGCCGAAACTCCAAATAACTTTTACATAAAAGGCAGGTGCGTATTATGAACAAACGTCATGGAATATTATGGTATTTTACAATTTTCCCATTTATTATGCCATTCTATATTGTTTACTATTTATTTGTGTTTTCGGCTTACTTAATTTTATATACAATTCAATTACCATTTCGCATATTTCAGGTATGCTTTAATCAGATTCTTAAAGCATTAAAAATATCAACAAAGCACAGTAACAAGGTCGATAATGGAATTGAATACGAACAATTTTGTGCCGACTATCTAAATCACCACGGCTACCGAGACGCAAAGACTACAAAAGCAAGTGGAGATCATGGCGTAGATGTCGTTGCGTATAAACGCGGAAAGAAATATGCAGTTCAATGCAAATACTATTCATCTCCAGTAGGTAATAAAGCCATCCAAGAAGTTTATACGGGAATGGCACTATATAATTGTGATTACGGAATTGTTATCACTAACTCGACATTTACAAAACAAGCTAAAGACGAAGCAGCCAAGCTCAGCATAAAACTCATGCCTATGATTGAACCACAAGGCAAACTTTTCCCATTGAAAACCATAATTGCTTTTATTGCCTTTGCACTGTTCTTGGCATACCCAAAAGAAGCTTTTATAATTTTTTCAATTATAATTTTTATAATTCTTACTGTTTATTTGGTGCGGAAACTCTATCATCAAACAAAGTCTACTGTCTCTGAACAGACAGAAGAAATTTTGCCTTACGATTATGAAGATGCAAGCAGTTCTAATTTTGAAATAGACCCAACTTTAAGTTGCAGAGATTATTCACCAAATACCAACTCTGGTTTTCCAGATATTGACGCAATTTTAGAGAAAAATCTAGAGAAAAACAACAGTAAATATGAAAATAAAAAACCAAATTCCATCCCGCATTCTGAACTTTCTTACGACGATTTGGAAAGATATATGATTATGTGTAATGCCCAATTAGAACACGAAGATGAAATGAATCAATACAAGTAAAAGGCTTCGGCTCTACCAACGCCGGAGCAGGTAATATCGATTGGAGAAATAGATGAGTTTAATATTAGGGTATGCAAATAAAGACAACGCGATCATCATGAGCGACGGACGTGCCGGGAAACCAGAAAGCGGATCGGAATTTTATAACAAGACCAGAAAAATCAATGATAATATAATTCTAGGTTTCGCAGGATTTACTGAATCCGCAGAATTTTTCTTAGATAACGTCATAGAGCAAATGGGAAAAGAACGGGGCGAATATTATATTGATGATTTTTGGGAATTGGTTACCTTTCTGATGGATAATAAGCGTTTCCAAGAATGGTTTCACACTTCTTTTATTATTCTTGGTAGAGACAAGGATAATAAAATGTATAACTCAACTATCGGAAATGTAACACAATTTGCTCTCCAAAAGCACATAGTCACCACTCCTAGAGTTTGCGCAATAGGAGGTACTATTGATGGAAAAATAATAGAAAAAATATACCTAGATAATATAAGAAAAATAGAGATACCAATTGCTGATTGCATGAAAAACACAATCAATCAAGTATCCCAATTAGATTCATCTGTTAATACAAATTATTTCAGTGTTACTATATAATTTGCGGTTATCGCCTGGTACTTCTTGCGAAAAATATGTCGAGATTTCATCAACTGTTTTATCGTTTGAATCAACTTTAAACTGTGACCAATCAATTGGTTTATAGTTCTTTTTATCCATATGTATACCTCCTAAATGATATATTTTAATTTTAGCATACATGGATAAATAAAATGTACCATGACAACATAATACACTTACCCAGAGAACCGAAGGGGCGATATGTCAGCTGCCGGATACCAATGAAGGGAGCTGGTGCCAATGGTTACATACAGTGATCTATTCACGTTCGTAATTATGCTTTGCGCTGTTATTACTCTTGTTATTAACACCAAACGTAAAAAGTAGCGCCCTCGGTCTGGTAAACTAAGGCGCTACTTTTGTAGAAACTATTTTACCGGCGGCTAGGCTTCATCTAGCTTTCGGTTCTCTTGTTAAGTGTATTATATGTCATACAACCATTTTTGTCAATTTAAAACCGCCCTGCTCTACTAAAGCAAGAGCAAGTACCTGGACAATATAATAACCCTTATGTTTTATTAAATGAACTGAATGCCCCCTATACCATAAATCAACCCCTAAATATAAGAGGAGGAAAAATTATGACAAACACTGTACTAGATAAACTTATCGAACAAAATCGTATGCCAGTTCTTTTTATTGGCTCCGGAATATCTAAACGATATTTATATAACTATCCAGATTGGAATCAATTACTAGAACGCTCATATAAAAAAGTAAGTGACGATGACTATCCATTAAGAAAACTACGTGAACAATATAATCGTCAAAACTTATCTGATTTTGAATCAAATGCTAGACTTGCCACCTTTATAGAAAATGAATTTAACGCTGCTTTTTTTGACAGAAAAATCAAAATAGGTAGAACCAAAAATCCCAAATGGGTCAATACTGGTGTTTCTCCTTATAAAATGTTCTTGTGTTATTACTTCAAGAAATGTAGCGTATATCATTCTGGAAAAAACAACTTAGAAATTTCCAAATTCAAAGCTTTACGCAATAAAGTTTCAGCTGTTATTACTACTAATTATGATCCATTTCTTGAAAAAGAAATTTTTAATGAAGACTTTCATGTTTTTGTGCATCAAAATGAACTATTCTCCTCTGATAGTTATGATATAGCAGAGATTTATAAAATACACGGAAGTTGTACTGATGCTAACTCAATAATAATTACAGAGAATGATTATGACAAATTTGCAGATACAAGGAAACTGATTATCGCCAAAATGCTTACTTTATTTGCAGAGTCGCCCATTGTGTTTCTTGGATATTCTTTTACAGATGAAAACATTCAAAAAATCATTTCCGATTTTCTGAGTTGTTTAACTTCTAAAGAATTATCAAATATAGATGAACATTTTGTTTTTGTAAGCTATAAACAAGGCGAAAAAGGTTTAATAGAAATTCGGCGTACTATCACAACCCGTTATGGTGCAGAGATACCAATTACAGAAATTCAAACAGACAATTATTCCTTAATTTATGATGCTCTAAATAAGATTACCCCTGGCATGTCACCTAAACGGATCAGAGATACTCGAAAAATAATTAAAACCATTGTTGATGAAAACGCCACTACCCATAATGCAGAATCCATCATTGTTGGTATTGATGATTTATCTAATATTGATTTATCATCTAAGCCTTTAGCAGTTGCCATAGGATATCGTGAAAACATATTGAGTAAAGTTGGTTATGGTCCACTTGCTGATGATGAAATTATAGAAGACATTTTATATAATAACAAACATTTTGATTCTGAACAAATGTGTAAAGAACGATTTAAATCAATTTCCAGAACTCGCTTACTTCCAGTGTTTAAATATGTTAAGGATTATCCTGACTATACAAAAAATATGAAGCTTTTCAATTATGTAAACGAGCATAATAGCATAAATAAAATTATTTCATTAAATATAGAAAAGCAGATTAAAAATGTCCCTGCTATAACGAATATTGAAGATCTACAGGTACAAATTTCTTCTCTTGTTGGTGCAAATAAAAAATGTGGTTTGCTTCTCAAAAATATAAGCAATTTTACTATAACTGAGATTAGGAATATTTGCCAAAATATTTTTCAAGAAGATCGTATTGACGCCATGAAGTCTACTCACTTTAAACGTTGTATTATGTACATAGATTTGTATGAAAATTATATATAAAAATGAGAAAAAGCTGACAGACATTTTCTGGTACACACCAGAAACACCATCAGCTTATCTCATAAAAATAATAAGAACATTTCTGCTCTATGTTCTTTCGTTTGTAAATGGTGTACCAACAATTCTTTGTCGGCTTAACCATGAGCATATTATATATTTCAGTTTCCAAAATGTCAATATTTTTACTGACATTTAATTAAGAAAAAGGTCCCCAACGCTACCAACGCAGAGGACCACCAAGCTCCCAAATGATACAGAAGCCCTCAACAAGCACATTGTATCATTCTCGGAGCAGCTACGCAAGCGGAACACCCGTTCCACGCTGGCTGTTATTTTTGTACCCAAAAATCAATACAATATAGAGAAAGAGGTGTAATGTGCTATGAAAGAAAAAGTATCAGAACGCAAAACAGGCGCGATCTACATCCGTGTGTCTACCGACAAACAGGAAGAACTCTCTCCGGATGCGCAGCTTCGGCTACTGCTCGACTATGCCAAGAAGGACTCCATCGATGTACCAAAGGAATACATATTTCAGGACAACGGAATCTCCGGCCGGAAAGCAAATAAGCGTCCGGCATTCCAGAATATGATCGCGCTGGCCAAGTCCAAGGAGCACCCGATCGATACGATCATCGTGTGGAAGTTCTCCCGATTCGCGCGTAATCAGGAGGAATCCATCGTATACAAGTCATTGCTCAAGAAGAACAACGTCGATGTAGTGAGTGTGTCAGAACCGCTCATAGATGGTCCGTTCGGCTCTCTGATCGAGCGCATCATCGAATGGATGGACGAATACTACTCTATCCGCTTATCCGGTGAGGTAATGCGTGGAATGACGCAGAATGCCATGCGCGGACATTATCAGAGTGATGCCCCGATCGGTTACACATCACCGGGCGATAAGAAGCCGCCGGTGATCAATCCGGATACCGTACAGATTCCGCTTATGATCAAAGATATGTTCCTGTCCGGGTCCACACAGCTTCAAATTGCGCGTAAACTAAATGACATGGGGTATCGCACCAAGCGAGGTAACCTGTGGGATGCCCGTGGCGTGCGCTACGTGCTCGAGAATCCGTTCTATATTGGCAAATCAAGATGGAACTACACCGAACGCGGTCGCAAGCTTAAACCGTCAGATGAAGTGATTTATGCGGATGGTAATTGGGAAGCTTTATGGGATGAAGATACATTTAAAGAAATCCAGAAACGACTGGCATTGAATATGCGCAAAGCAAAATCCCGTGACGTATCATCTGCCAAGCATTGGCTGAGTGGTCTGCTGATCTGTTCCTCATGCGGCGGCACATTGGCTTTTGGCGGTGCTCACAATATGCGTGGATTCCAATGTTGGAAATACAGCAAGGGTTTCTGTTCAGAATCTCACTACATCAGCACCGGTCCGATTGAGAAAATGGTTCTCGAATACTTGGAAGCTGTGATGCACTCTCCTGCGCTTTCCTACACGGTTATATCCTCTTCGTCCGTTGATGCAAGTTCAAAACTATCGGATCTCGAGCGTCAGCTTCAGAAAATAGACGCCAAGGAAAAGCGAATCAAGGCTGCATACCTAAATGAAATTGATACGTTGGAAGAATACAAGGCAAATAAGACTGCGCTCGAGGAAGAACGCCGGACCGTTGAAAAAGAGATTGAAGAACTCACCCTGTCGGATGTAAAATATTCAAAAGAGGATCTGGATAAGAAAATGAAGCAAAACATCTCCGATCTGCTCCGGGTGCTCCGGGACGAATCGGCAGATTATATTCAGAAGGGGAATATGATGCGCAATGTTGTGGATCACATCGTGTTCGATCGTAAGAATACAAGCCTTGATGTGTTCCTAAAGCTTGTAGTTTAGCGGTTTCTGACCGTTATAGGGTATTGCAGTACCGACCGCCATACTGACTTATGATATAAGACGCAAGCTTCGCATTCGGCGTGCTGATTTTAATCGGATACTGCAATCGTTTTTCATAACTCCACATAGATCATCTTCCCCCTTCCCAAGGCATCGAACCTTCGTTCCAGTTCCATTCGTCAGCATTACTCTCCCCAAACGCATTCAGTGGACCGTACTGCTTTTCGTATGCCATCTTCGCATTTCGATACAGCTGCGTACACTGATTAAAATAATCCAATGCTGCCTCATCATCCGGATGCGTATCAAGGTAGAGCATCATATCCACCGCACAGAACCCGAGTGTTGCAATCCATTCGTAGAGTTCCTTTTGATTCATCGGCTGCATGCTTCCTGCTCTGTTCATCTGCATCGCCCTCCCTGTCGCATCATGCATTTTCCGGTAAATGGTTTGTCGAGTTCCGGAAAAATCGTTCCGGCCTGCAAAGCCTTCTTAGGATCATACACCTTTGTAAAATTCTGCCACGGAACATAAGCCATGCCCGGTGTCTGCCAGCTGCATTCTTCCTTTTGATCCGCGGACGGGGAATGCGGCATACACGGACTCATAGGATGTGTATGATCCATTTGATTCGTCTGATTCATAAAATCCATATTCTTAAGACTTCCTAAAATAATTTTCCTTATATCATATGAGAATATGGCAAAAAGGGAACTTTTTCGCAAAACAAAAGAACCGGACAACGCCGGTTCCTCTATAATGCTGGATTGATGGATTCAATTTTGCGGATGATCGACTCAATCTGCGGACCGCAGTTACCGATGCGGTCAATGTTTCTTCTCGCTTCCTTCTTCATATCAGAGATTATCTGAATCTGATACTCCATGCGGGCGCGCAGCTTCTGCCGGCGCTCGATCAGATTGTGCTTCAGTTCCACCATCTCTCTGCTGTCCACAATCGCATTGGCATGGTTGATCCACACACGGGCATCATACATGCGAAGCCGTGTCAGATACTGCACCAGCGACTTGGAATAGTAATCCAGATCATCGCTCGTCTTGCGGAATTTTTCTTTCTCACGCGCTTCATCCTGATACTGTTCAAACACATACTCCAGTTCCTGCGAATTGCGTGCATGATATTTCTCACAGGTGTAATCCACTGCATTTTTAATATTCACAAACTTGATCTTCACATGATTTTCAAGAGAGATCGCATGATTCCGGTTCACGTCTGCCCTGCGGATATCCTTTGCAGCGTCCTGATACCGTACCAGTACATAGGTTCCGGCAAGCACTGCAACAAAAGCAGCAATGGTAAGTGGCAGCGCACGGTCAAACTGAAAATACCATGCACCTGCCAGAATCATCGCAAACACCGTTGCCGTAAGAACGAGCAGATATCTGGCAGCCCTGCCTAAATTCTTCTGTGCCTGCACGGATTCATTTCTTAGAATCGCCCACTGAAGCTTCTGTCCCTCCAAGTATGTGAGATCCTTTTTGACCGCATCCATATAGCGCTCATTGTCCCTGAGGCGCCTGATAATTCCCGGAAGATGATCCTCCTCCTCCTGCATCTGTGCAAACTGCGTCTCGGTAAGCTTTCGCTTCGTCTTCAGGAACTCATTACGCTCCCTATCAAGCTTTGCGACATGCATCGCACAATCAAGGATTGGTGCACGTTCCGCCTCCGTCAATTCCTCAATGATCTGAATATCCGTCAGATAATACGTGACCAGGTCATACTCACTGCGCGCATCCTCAAGTTCTCTTGAAGCTGCGATCATCTGCTCGCACAGATCAATGACATAACGCTTTGCCTGCGCTTCATCCGAGAGATTCAATTCTTCTACAATACTCTCGGTCTGCAGCTTGGCATACTCGCTCTGATCATAATCCTGCGCATCATATTTTTCTTTTCTTCTGCCAAATATTTTTGATAAAAACATACGCACCTATACTCTGCAGCTTCTGCGGTATTCTTCCTTCCACCGGAAAATAATATCACTGATTTCATTCTTTGCCAGCGTCTTTTCTGTTCCCTCTTTTGCCTCCGCCAGTTTCTCAAGCTGCTCCTCAAACTGCAAAAGCGCTTCCGACTTACTTGCAAGGGAAAGCTCATTTTTGATTTCCTGCATCCCCATGTCGTCAATATTGTGTTCCATCGCCTTACGCATAAAGCCCGTCTCATCATGCATACACCGGAAGCAGAGCAGACATTCCCGAAGCGACTCTCTCGACTCATTTAACCGGTAAGCCTCTTCGTAGCACTTTGCAGCCTCCTCGAACAGGAAAAGCCTTGCATATGCGGTTCCCAGATTATGCCAGATATTGCCTCGAAGCAGAGCCGAAGCCTCCTTCGCATCCGGAGAATCTAAAAGTCTCTTGTATTCGTAGATTCCCGCCAGATACTTTTCCTTTTCCATCAACTGGTCCGCACGGATCTTATTGCATTCGAAGTCCGATTTCTCTTCCATCTGCCGGATGGTCAGTACAATCTGTTGCATCTCTTTCATCGTGCAGTAACCGTTCTGTTCTAAGATTGCCAGCACAAAATCGGAAAGCAGTCTCTTCCCGCGCATAATATCACGCAGCTGCTCTGCTAACTTATAAAGTCCCATCTGTTTTTCGACCCATGTACACAATTCCTCACTCATAAAAGAATTGTCCAGAAGGAATGTGTTCTCCATAATGTAATAACACAATTCCTCCATGGAATAGAGATTCATCCCTATCCCTTCCACATAGTAAGGAAGTGCCGCGATCGGTTCATGACAATATAATAACTCACCCATAACAACCTCTACATAACCATCGTATATTTCCAGACCTTATCGGTTCCCCTGAAAAATTCACCGAATCCGAGATCCCTGATCTCGATCGCAATCTTATCATCCGCAATCGGTGTCGCCACAATGCGCACTCTCGTCGTGCGATCCGGTCTGCGGGCAAGATCGGTAAGTTCGAGTGTCTCGATCTTCGCCTCTCTACTGTTCGGCAGCTGCTTCCAGAAATCAATCTCCGGACTTCCGGACAGGATCACTTCACATTCGCCCTTCGTCTCAAACCAGTTTCTTCCGGCACTGATCAGATTAAAAAATGCGACCTTGCCTTTGTCCTTCACCTTAAGACTCAGATTGAACTTCATCTCATTCTCGCCCATGTAGATATATGGCCAGTCCTCCGTATCCCGCACGGCTGCCGCATAACATGCCCCCTTGGAAAAGAGATTCTTTCCCATGAACGCCCTGCGCCCGCGGCACATCGTGTTGAGCGAATTCTTCATCCAGCCACCATCAAATCCGTCTCCAACCAGATAAACCGTAGAGATGATCCGGTTTTCAAACGCCTTGTTCATAATATCGGAAAACGCACTGTCCCTGTCTCCCCCAAGCGTATACCGGGAAGACTCATGAATCGATACCACCTGCGGTGTCGTGCGCATATCGCGCCTTAGATCATAGGAATACAGACTGTTCTCCTCGCAGGAAAACAAAAACACATCATGCAGCCATAAGGATTCCTGCTGACTCAGCGAAAAATAGTAGAAGCTTTCCTTGTGATCCACGACCATAAAACGATCCGCCGTCAATTCCAGACGACTTGCCACCTTCCAGAACACTTCCATATTCTCTCTCGTCAGACGATCCACCGTAATGGTCAGCCTCTTCACACTCCGCCCATTGCCAAGCTTAAGGGGAAGCTCCATCACTTTTTTCAAGAATAACGCGAGCAGATCAACCGCTTCGTAATTCTCGCCTCCAACACCGATCACCTCTCCTGCGACCGCACGCCGCAGCAGGGAATCCACACAGATGACCTCGCTGGTCTTCGCCATCTTCTGCGCCTCGTCTCCGTAATACCACATACCGACATTCTTGCGTCGTGCAAGCAGCGTCGGGATATGGTAATTTTCGCTTCCGGCGATCAGGCTCACCGTCTCCGGCTCACTCATATTCGGTTCATAAAAGCTTACCATGGCATACGAATCACTGAGATCGATGCCAAGATAATATGGATTCTCCATCGTCATTCCTCTTTATAAAAGCTTGAATACTTTCTTTGTAACCTCATCAAATCCGGCATACTGTTTCATATTATGGTAGAGCGATTTCTCGTCCTGCAACGTCTCCGACATCAGCATCTCATTCAGCAGATGATACCGGCTCTCATCCTTCTGCGAGTACACATCCGTGCTTGTGAGCCGGCTCGACTGCGTTACCTCCACCTGATTACCGTACTCTTCCGTAATATAGTACTGCACCATCTCTCCGAAAAACAAAACGAACTGCTTCACAAAGATACCGTCATACACATCCGGCATATCTTCCTTCACAAAATTCTCTCCGTCCTCATCCCTGCTGTAATGAAGCACCACATGCTTCTTCGGGTTGGTACGGTATTCCAGAAAGACTTTGTCATAGAGATGATACTTGTGCACAAGCCTCTTATCTAACTTCTTGTAAAAGGCGAAGTTCATATTCCGGCACGTATATTCTGCGAGCAGTGCATCTTCCATCTCATACTGCTTTTCGTCCGGCTGGCTCACCTGTGCAAGTGACTTCAAAAGTGCCAGACAACAGGCATCATTTAACTCCATATGATGCTCATAACGATCTGTGATGACAAGCAGTGCATCCTCACTAAGCGGCGTATCCTGCACAAAATAAGCATGTGCGCGCGCGCTGATATAAGCAAGTATGACAAGATCTCTTCCATCTCCCTCATAATAGTGGGCAAACACATTTTCAACCGTCGTCAGATCCTCCTGCGCATATAGCATCTGCACAAGAATCCTCTCCTCCAGCTCAAAGGTCGGTATCTCAAACTCTCTCGCTGCTCTCCAGAGTCTGAGCATCATCTGCGACGGACCATTATAGAACCGGCACAGATAATCCAGGATCGAGTCATTATATTTCTTGTTTGCAAAAGTATTGGCAGCAAGAAGCAGCACCTTCTCATCCGATTCCTCTTCCTCTGCAAGCTGGCGGATCTTATAGCTTGCAAGTGTCACCTTGGCCGCCATACCAAACTGATCCATTCCGTAAAGTTCCATGCAGGAATATGCCTGATCATACATGCGGTTCTCCACAAGCATCTCCATCATATACTGACGTACCGCCTGTGGCATCGTCTCGTAATTTGCCTGCTTCAGATAATCCGTCACAAAAGCCTGTGGCTCCTTCGTCTGGTAGTACCGCAGAATTTCCTGTGCCATATCCGCCTGATACGTGGCATCTAATTCCTTTGCGAACAAAATTCTCGTAAAATATTTTTCATCCTCATTACCATACGTCAGGTAATTTGGCTTTTTTTCAAAATAAGAGATAATGTAAGGCAGTTCATCCGGCGCAAGTGGCATACATTTGTCCAGATAATTCTCTGTCTTCATCAGATTCTCCAGGCGATAGGAAACACTGCTGACGTACCGCCGCCCCTTCTCATCCTCGAACAATATCACATACTGATCCGAATACAGCTGGAAATACGCAGCCTGCTCCACGATTGGAACGATCTGCGGCTCCTTCAGCTGCTTCTGATAGATGATTGCCCGGACCATCTTCTGATCAAACACGATCAGCTTGCGTGTAAACAGAATACGAGCAAGACAATGCGCCAGTTCCTCATTGACCAGTCCAAGATCCAGCATATCCTCATAGAGCACCGCCAGATTATCATCCATATGCTCCTGTTCAACCTGTTCCATTGCAAAATGCCCCATCGTCCGCTGATACTTTGCGTAAGTCTCCGGATCCGATTTGCGGGATGCGATAATGTTATTGTAAAGGATTGCCATCTTGCGGTACGGCAGATTGCTGTCATACTGGAAATACATCTGGATGATCTTCGGAACATGTCCGATCGCACGCTCATCCAAAGACAACAGATACGCCTCATACAGACTCGTAATGCGCAGTTCCAGTTCGATTCCCATCTCAAACCAGTTGTGATAACGCACATCAAACTTCTGTGCACGGATCAGATAACTGCATATGAAACCAACATTTTCCGGTCTTGGATCGATTTCATATGCTGCGCAGAGTAATTGATAGACGGTCTCATCAAATCCGGCATTCGGCTGCGCCACAGCAAAAATTTGTGCGGCAAGATCCGGATTTAACGCCTGATGGCGGATTGCCCAACGCAGAATACGGATTTCAAAACTGCCAAGCTTCGTAAGCAGATATGGATCCTGCCAGATCAGATAGTAAGCTTCGATGTACAGATACGGCGATGCACAACCGTCCATCACCCAATGCTCGATCGCTTTGAGCTTATGTGCACTGTTGTTGTAATAATCTTCTTCCAGGAAGGATAATACCCAGAAAAGTAATGCAGAATCCGGATTTTCATGGAAAATCACCTCAATCTCATGCGTCATTCGATCCACATAAGAAGGTTCCCTCTCCATCAGTGTCATAATGTACAGATAATAGCCCCACTCCGGTGCATGACGGTCCGCCCAGTCGCGCTTGAACGCATCCAGGATCCATTCCGCCTCCTGCCTCTGCCTGTTGATTACCAAAGCCTGCGCCTTCATGAGCACATACATCGGCTCATCCGGTATGATCGCATGCAGATGATTTAAGATTTCAACCGTCTCATTCGCCCACACTCCGGTCACGATCTTCTTCAGGCGGTATGCCTGATACAATTCCATGATACCGGCTTTGCACTCTTTAATTTCTGCACGAAGGGATTGCTTCTTTTCTTCCGTTTTCGTTCCCTTGTACGCATAGATTTCCAGCTCATGTGTCTCATAGATGGAAGTTACTGTAATACGTGCATAATTGTTGCCCGCATGCATCTTGTCATAGTCGATCAGATACTTAAGCGTATAAGCGCTTCCCAGGAAATCCTCTGTCGTAATCTTTTTATCCGACAACCGGATGAAATCCGCATCCGTACGGATATGAAGCTCCAGATAGCCCCACTCATCCTTCCTGATTTCCACAGACTGCTGGATTGTCTCCTCCACCTGATCCAGTCTACACTCCGACTGATCCAGCGTGAATCCGATCCTGTTCTTCTTGCGGATTCCGATCAGGAACTCTTCCATATTCTGCGGCGAAGGCTTCGCACCGAGAATTCCCCGATAGATCAGATTCTCTTTGACTTCCTTTGCCTTGATGACATTGACAAAACTCTTATGATAAAAAAGCTGATAGGCTTCGCTCCAATGATCTCTTGCAAGGCAGGTAAAATCATACAGATTGCGCACCGGACCGATCGAACTCTCCGCGTACAGCTTCGTTACAGACACACAAAAAGAAAGGCTGTACACACTCTGATTGCAGACAATCACAAAGTCACCCTTCTCTTCCTGACCTTCTACCAGGCCCTTGCTATAAAATTGATACCGAATCCGTACTTCTTCGCCTTCAAACTGCGGAGTCAGACACTCCATTCTCGGGCTCGTAGAGTACACCACGCCGCGCGCCGGCACATGGTTTGTGCTGGTAATCGTAAAATTACCAGTGTACTCCTGTCCCTCGATCACCTGAATGCTTAATTCTTCTTCCGGGAGTGAAAGCGACGGTTTCTCGTATTCGAACTTGCCTCTGGCTATCTGCCTGATTCGTTTACGCACAGCCGCACCTACTTTATCTAATGAATATCACCATTATAGTCGATTCTACCGCGCCTTGCAACTGCGAATACCACTGATTTTCGCGTAGATCCACTCGACAGCAGCACTCAGATAGCGCAGCGCCGGCTCCGTAATGATCGCGAATACAATCATCAGCATCGCGCACTGTTTCGAGATACTTGTAATTGCAAAGAATTTGCTGACAAAAAGCATGCAGAACAACCAGCCGGCGATCACACCGATCATCATGATAATGTGTCCCACGTTCATCGGCTTTGCAATGCGATACAGGATCATAAAACCTACAATGGCAACGAGGATCGTGCAGGAAGTTGACAGACAATCCAGATCCACCGAGAATTCTCTACAGAAGATAACCAGCCCGCTCACCACGATAAAATCCGTCAGTCCTGCCGGAAGTGCCTTGACCAGCACATTCGTCAGGAAATGACCGCGGATAGGATTCTTATTCGGCTCCAAAGCCAGAATAAACGAAGGAATTCCGATCGTAAACATACTGATCAGTGAAACCTGTGTCGGCTCAAGAGGATAATCCAATAACAGAATGACTGAGAAAACAGCAAGCAGCATTGAGAAAATATTCTTTACAATATATAGTGCTGCCGTCCGCTCAATATTGTTAACCACGCGGCGCCCTTCTGCCACAACGGATGGCATACGCGAGAAATCGGAATCAAGAAGTACCAGCTGCGATACGTTCGAAGCAGCATCACTTCCGGATGCCATCGCCACGCTGCAATCCGCATCTTTTAATGCCAATACATCATTGACACCGTCTCCGGTCATTGCAACGGTTTTCTTATGCGCCTTAAGTGCCTGCACCAGCATACGTTTCTGGTTCGGAGTCACACGTCCGAATACCGTATATTCTTCGACAGCATTATAATAATCGCTCTTTGTCTTTAAAACAGATGCATCCACATACCGTTCTGCATTGGCGATTCCGGCCTCCTTTGCAATGACCGATACCGTAAGCGGATTATCTCCGGAAATCACCTTAATTTCCACTTCATTTTCCGCGAAATAAGTAAATGTCTCCTTTGCACCTTTTCGGATTGGATTGGCAAGCATAACAAATCCCATTGGGACAACCGGTTCCGTCAAAGGTTTCTTGGTCAACGTTCCCTCATACTCTCCGAACACAAGCACACGGTAGCCTTTACTGCTATACTCTGCAATCTGCTCCTGATATTCTTCAAACTGGCTGCGCAGCACGAATTCCGGAGCTCCGATCACATAACTTTTTCCGTCTTCCATGATTGCACCGGAGAATTTTGTCTCGGATGAAAAGGAAAACACTTCCTTTGCATGCATTCCACCGTTTTCCGTAAAATGTGCCTGTAATGCTTCCATTGTTGCGTTATCCCTGTTCTGCGCATGTACGACATCCGCCAGAATCTTCGTCGTAGCATCTTCATCCACACCGTCAAGCAGCTCGACCTCATACACATGCATTCCCGGTTCCGTGATTGTTCCGGTTTTATCCACACACAGCACATTGACACGTGCCAGTGTCTCGATGCATTTCATATCGTGGATCAATACTTTCTTCTGCGCCAGACGCACGGAAGATACCGCCATCGCAACACTGGATAACAGATACAGACCTTCCGGGATCATACCGATGATTGCCGCAACCATTCCGGTAATACTGTCGTGAAGTGTACCCTCATTGTAGATAAAAGACTGCACAAACAAGGCGATCCCGATCGGAATGATAATAATTCCCATAACCATGATCAGATAGTTGAGGGAACGGATCATCTCGGACTGCTCACCTTTCTTGCTTTTTGTTGCCTGTAATGTCAGTTTGGAAATATAAGAATCTTTGCCGACTTTCTCAAGGCGCGCATACGCCTTTCCGGACACGACAAAACTTCCGGAAAGCAGCTGGTCGCCCGCTCTCTTTGTAATCTCATCCGACTCACCCGTGATCAGTGACTCATTAACCTGAAGTTCTCCGTCAATTACCTTAGCATCTGCAGGAATCTGGCTTCCGGCAGTAAACTCAACAACATCATCAAGTACCAGCTTATCTGCAGGAATCTTCGCCTTTTTCCCATCACGAATAACCACGCTCTGTGGCGCATTCAAAATAGAAAGCTTATCCAGTACCTTCTTCGAATGTACCTCCTGAATGATACCGATACATGTATTTGCAACAATGATCGGCAGGAAAAGCATATCGCGCCACGCACCGACAATCGATAGCAATACTGCGATAACCGCAAACACTAAGTTAAAGTACGTAAACACATTCGACTTCACAATGTCCGATACCGACATCGTGGACGATTCTACTTTATAATTATCCGCATGACACGCAAAACGTTCCTTTACCTGCTCCGCAGAAAGTCCCACGCCCGGTTCTGCCTGCACGCGTGTAAACGGCATTCTCTGCTCCATTTCCATCTCTGTATGATTTCCCATATTACTTTCCACTTCCTATGTATTTTCTGTTATTATACCCCCTTTTTAATCAAAATTCGCTCTTTTTACAAATTGTTCCCAAAACTTTTATAATTTCTGCAAATTCGGGTTTGCCGTGATCAGATAGGGTTTAAAAACGGACGATACCGGATGAGAGATTTACAATAGAAAATTAGCAGTAGATATTCGCAAACTGACGGACTTTGAACGATTTCAATGACCAGAGGCGTTTTCAGAGTTACGGCATCGGACCATACGATTATTTTGTTCAGGAAATTTGCAAGTCAACTTCGGGCTCTATTTCAGATAGACAGCTACAACCTGTTCTGTTTGCGCTATTAGCGAACACAATGGAACCCCGAAGCAGTTGCAAATTTGTCCTTCAAAAATAAGTATGGCTCCGATACCTGTAGAATAAAAAGATTGGTCATTGAAATTATCCAAAATCTTGTTGGTTTAGAAAATCTACTGCTAATTTTCTTTTTTTGCCTATCGAATCCGGTATCTGTGTATTGAAAATAACCTATCTGATACACGCCAAAAATTTGCCTCATAGTAGATAAGAAGAATTGACGCGCGGTGTTATTCTACAAATAGATGTAGAATTGCTCCGCGCGTAATTTATTTTATGTAAAGTGTTAGCGAACAAGAAGAATAAGGATGGGAGTGTTCCGGCATGCGGGACATTCTCTTACAGATTTTGCAAAGTGGGGCGCTATGCAACACTTTCTTCCCCTGAGCCCAGGTTGGCTTGGAGCGGGGAACTACATATAAAATTTATCATCTACGCCCCGATGCAGTCTGAAAGCAATGCATTCCAAACAATTTTTTTGCTGCTTCAGTGTATTTTGAACAATGAGCAATTTGTTGTGATGTTTTAACGATTTTTGATATATACATCACGTTATAATTATAGGCGAAAACATTTTTTCCTCATAAATGGGATGTTTCCCAGTGTGTTAGCATATTTACTTCACGCTACAGTTATAGACAAAAATCACTTCTCCTTTAAAAATGGTATGTTTTTAAGTATTTTAGCATGTTTACATCCCGGTAATTGTATAGATAAAATGAAATTTGATCGCAAAATGGTATAAATTTGTAAATATTCGGCTTCTACATCACACTAAGAATGTAGGCAAATAAATCGACTTCTATATTCAGAAAATCAGTTTCCAAATGTCCCGCCTGCCTGGACACTCCCCTCCTTATTCCGCTTGTTTGCTAATGCTACACATAACAAATCACGCGCGGTGTTATTTTACTAGTGAATGTAAAATTTCGCCGCGCGTCAATTCTTCTTATCTACTATGAGGCAAATTTTTGTCGTGTATCAGATGTGTTATTTTCAATACACAGATATCGGATTCAATAAATAAAAAAAGAAAATTAGCAGTAGTTCTATTCAACCAACAGGATTTTGGACGATACACTTTATCGAAGCTCTTTTCTGCGACTGCTCCTGCGTTCCATTGTTTTGGATAAGTGCATTCATATTAAATGTGATGAAAACCTATCCAAAATCGTTGCAGGAGTTAACTCGCAGAAAAAGCTGAGAGAAAGTCGGTATCGTTCAAAGTCCGTCATTTTCAAATGAACTACTGCTAATTTTCGAATCTTATCTTATGAATCCGGTATCGTCCGTTTTAGAAAACCCATCTGATCATGGCAAACCCGGATTTATTTTGCCGAAAGATACTCATCAATACCCTTTGCAGCCGCCTTGCCTGCACCCATTGCAAGAATTACGGTAGCGGCACCTGTTACGGCATCTCCACCTGCGAATACTGCAGCCTTGCTGGTTGCTCCATTCTCCTCGGAAGCAACGATACACTTGCGACGGTTTGTCTCAAGACCGGCTGTGGTAGAAGAAATGAGTGGGTTTGGAGAAGTACCGAGTGACATGATAACCGTGTCACAGTCCATCTCATACTCAGAACCAGGAATCTCAACCGGGCTTCTTCTTCCGGAAGCATCCGGCTCACCAAGCTCCATCTTGATGACACGAACACCCTTGACCCAGCCGTTCTCATCAACAAGGATCTCTGTCGGATTCTGAAGAAGATCAAAGATGATGCCCTCTTCTTTTGCGTGATGTACTTCTTCCTTACGAGCCGGAAGTTCTTCCTCACCACGACGATATACGATATGAACCTCAGCGCCGAGACGAAGTGCGGTTCTTGCAGCATCCATTGCTACGTTACCACCGCCGACAACGACAACTTTTTTACCTCTTGAGATTGGAGTCTCATATTCGTCCTTAAAAGCCTTCATCAGGTTATTTCTTGTCAGGAACTCATTTGCGGAGAATACGCCGTTGGCCTGTTCTCCAGGAATTCCCATGAATCTAGGAAGTCCTGCTCCTGAACCGATAAATACAGCCTCGAATCCTTCCTCAGCCATCAACTCATCAATCTTAACAGACTTTCCGATGACAACGTTTGTCTCAATCTTGACACCGAGAGACTTTACGTTCTCAACTTCCGCAGTGACAACCTTATCCTTTGGAAGACGGAACTCAGGAATACCGTAGCTTAATACACCGCCGGCCATATGAAGCGCCTCAAAAATCGTAACATCATAACCAAGCTTTGCAAGATCTCCGGCACAGGTCAGACCTGCAGGACCGGAACCGATGACAGCAACCTTATGTCCGTTTGGCTCAGCTGTCTTCTTAGGCTTGATTCCATTCTCTCTTGCCCAATCCGCTACAAAACGCTCAAGCTTACCGATTGCAACCGGATCTCCCTTGATTCCGCGGATACACTTGCCCTCACACTGGCTCTCCTGTGGACATACACGTCCGCAGACTGCAGGAAGTGCGGATGACTCTGAGATGATCTGATAAGCAGCCTCAAAGTTACGCTCCTTCACCTGTGCGATAAATGCCGGAATATTGATAGAAACCGGGCATCCCTTCATACACTGAGCATTCTTACAATTTAAGCAACGGGAAGCCTCAGCTACCGCCTCTTCCTCGTTGTATCCATAACATACTTCTTCAAAGTTCGTTGCACGAACCTTAGGCTCCTGCTCACGAACCGGTACTCTTACCATTGCATCCATTATTTGTCACCTCCGCAATGACCACAACCACCGTGGTGGGTGTCGCCTTCTTCATATGCAAGCTTTGCACGGCCTTCTTCTGTCTTGTACTGCTGCTGACGCTTCATTGCCTGATCAAAGTCAACGAGATGTCCGTCGAACTCCGGTCCGTCAACACATGCAAACTTGACCTCTCCGCCAACCATAAGACGGCATGCGCCACACATTCCCGTACCGTCAACCATGATCGGGTTCATGGAAACAATCGTAGGAATCTCAAGCTTCTTGGTCAGAATGGTAACAAATTTCATCATGATCATCGGTCCGATGGCTACACATACATCGTAGTGCTTTCCCTCGCCGACCAATGCCTCAAGCTGCTGGCATCCGTTTCCGTGGAATCCGTATGATCCATCGTCCGTTGTCACATAAACATTGCCAGCTACAGCTTTCATCTCATCTATGTAGAATAAGAGATCCTTTGTTCTTGATCCCATGATAACATCGGCATCGATACCATGCTCATGTAACCATTTTACCTGTGGGTATACCGGTGCGGTTCCAAGACCTCCGGCGATAAATACGATGTTTTTCTTCTTGGTTTCCTCAAGGTTTTCTTCCTGACAAAGTTCAGAAGGACAACCGAGCGGTCCAACGAAATCTTCCAAAACGTCACCCTCGTTTAAGCTCATCATACGCTCGGTTCCTGCGCCAATGGTCTGCACAACGATGGTAACGGTCTCCTTTACTCTGTCATAATCACAGATGGTAAGTGGAATACGCTCTCCCACTTCATCTGTCTTTGCGATAATAAACTGTCCCGGCAGACACTCCTTGGCAACACGTGGTGCCTTAATATCCATAAGGATAATGTTGTCCGCAAGTGTTTCCTTTCGAACGATTGGATACATAATTCTCCTCCTAGTGTTTTCTAATCCCTTCGTAATTCTACGCTATTTCAATCATATCGAAAAAGCATATCAATGTCAAAGAATAATTATACATTATTTCCATAACTATATGTTATGAGAAGTAAACAAGTTCATCTTCCGGTTTCTCTGCCTTCTCAATGGAGATTGGATACAGTACCGGGCCTTTTCCCTTGTACTCACGCGCGAACTCTACACGCACCTCTGCGGTAATGTCAATCCACGACTTGTGTGGAATCTCGTTTTCCTTGTCGTACTTACATTTAAATCCGATAAATGTGACATCCTCGATGCAGCAGGTCATCGCAAAGCGCCCCGGAACAAAAACACCTTTTCTTAATTTATCCGGATTATAAACGAGTGCGCGGAATTTAACCTTCTTGTGATCATACTTCTTGTAATTGTCCATCGCATCCATGTACCAGATTGCGTAGTCTGCATCAGATAACTCAATCACATCCTGATTGATGTCAAATGGCAGCTCCTCTGGGCGCTCATCGATGGTGCCGTCTTTTCGCTCATAAACAATCTGTGCCTTACGGTTGATTGCTTTAATCGAGCGGCGGAGATGTCCCCGGTCGGTGTCGTCATCCGTGCGGTTGAAGATGACAACATCGCTGGAGAATACCTGTTCCTGCATCATCGCGCGCATGTTGTTCATATACATGTCAAATGTGGTGGAATCCACGGTTGCAAGTGACTGAACGATCACCCATCCTTTCGGAAGATCCGCCTCAAGCAGCTTATCCATTCCCCAGGTTCCATTGTACTCGATAAACACCTGCTCCGGGAGATAAGAATCCTGAATCTCCTGCAGCTTTGCCGGTGTAAACTCTTCCTCGGAATCGATGGTAACCAGTTTAAAGTTGACCGTAGCAAGCTTTGCCTCGTCATACTCCTTATCACCATCCTCACACATGATGATGATACCCTTGGCGCCGTCCCCGAACTCATTTTCAAAAAGCGTCTCCTCTACAAGAGATGTCTTGCCGCTGTCCATGAATCCGGTAAATACATATACTGGAATTTCCTGTGCCATATAATACTCCTTGTCTCATTGATTGCAATTCAGCCTCATCCATACTCTATTTTGTAGTCGGGCAATCGACTGAATCATTCCTGTGTTTTTATGCCAGACCGAACAATTCCTCAAGCTCATGCTCATGAATTTCGGTACCGATTACTACAATACGTCCGGTGTAATCCGGCTCACCCTCACGAATCTCATACTCGCCCGGAACCATATCAAAGTAGATCCAGCTTCCGTCTGTGCTCTCAACCATTCCCTTGGAACGAAGGATATTGTCCGACTCTACGAAACCTTTGAGGATCTCCTCAATCTTAGACTTCTCGAACTTGTGCGGAGTCTCTTTTCCCCAGCTTGTGAATACATCATCTGCATGATGGTGATGATGATGCTCGTGGTCATGGTCGTGACATCCACAGGTGCAGTTCTCTCCGTGCTCATGATGATGTTCATGCTCCTCGTGATCGTGATCATGGTGGTGATCATGCTCCTCATGGTCGTGATCATGGTGGTGATCATGCTCCTCGTGGTCGTGATCGTGGTGGTGATCATGCTCCTCATGGTCATGATCGTGATGATGATGCTCATGCTCGTGTTCTTCCTCATCCTGTGCATGACGAGCCTCTGCAAGCACCTTCATCTCAAGGTTGTCCTGTCCTTCCATAACTTTAAGGATCTGCTCTCCGCTGATTGCGTTCCAATCGGTTGTAATGATTGCTGCATTCGGATTCAGCTTCTGGATCTGCTTTACACAGAACTCCAGCTGCTCCGGTGTTGCATTCTGGCTGCGGCTTAGGATAACCGTTGTTGCATACTCGATCTGGTTGTTGAAGAACTCGCCGAATGCCTTCATCTGCTTGCTTGCTTTCAGCGCATTTACAACAGTAACCAAAGCGTTAAGCTTGACATCCTGCTCCTTCTCGATATCGATCACCGACTTCATAACATCGGATAACTTGCCGACTCCGGATGGCTCGATCAAGATACGATCCGGATGATACTTTGTAATCACTTCATTTAAGTTCTTACCAAAGTCACCCACGAGTGAACAGCAGATACAACCGGAGTTCATCTCTGTAATCTGGATGCCTGCATCCTTTAAGAAACCTCCGTCGATACCAACCTCACCAAACTCATTCTCGATCAGAACGATCTGCTCTCCTTTGAAAGCCTCATCGATCATCTTCTTAATAAAAGTAGTTTTACCAGCTCCTAAGAAACCTGAAATAATGTCAATCTTTGTCATAATAGATCTCTCCTTTTCTATATTTATAGGGCAGCTACACGAATTGTAAGCTGTATTCTTTTGTAACATTGCACTACAATCTTATATTTTACACGGAATGTCAAGCTTTTGCAAATATAAGCTACTTCCAGAATCGATTTCGCGGATGTATGGGGAATTTTGAATCAATGCATCCCAAACTTACGCGTGCATATGATACAGCTTCTCGTACAGGCCTCCCTGCGCCAGCAGTTCTTCGTGTGTTCCAGACTCTGCGATACCGTCCTCCGTCAGCACCAGAATCTTTTCGGCGTTCTGGATCGTAGTCAGACGATGCGCGATCACAAATGTCGTACGATTCTTGGCAAGTTTTTCCAGAGAATCCTGCACCACTTTCTCACTCTCGTTGTCCAAAGCCGAAGTCGCCTCATCAAAGATCAGAATCGGTGGATTCTTTAAAAACACACGCGCGATCGAAAGGCGCTGCTTCTGTCCTCCTGACAATTTGATACCGCGTTGTCCGATATCCGTGTCGTAGCCATCTGGAAATGCCATAATAAACTCATGCGCATTCGCATTCTTTGCCGCCTCGATCACTTCCTCGCGCGTTGCGCCCGGCTTACCATACTGAATATTTTCGAAGATTGTGCCGGCAAACAGATACACATCCTGTTGTACCATTCCAATATGGTCACGCAGGCTTTTTAACGTCACACTTCGAATATCTCTGCCATCGATCATAATGCGTCCGCCCGTCACATCATAAAAACGCGGGATCAACGAGCAGAGTGTTGTCTTTCCGGCTCCCGATGAACCGACAAGTGCCATATACGCTCCTGCCGGAACTTTGAGGTTGATGTGGTTCAACACATTTTCCTGATTGTCCTTATACTGGAACGATACGTTATCAAACTCGATCTCGCCTTTTACCGTACCAATAGGTGTTGCATCCGGTGCATCCTCAATATCCGGCTTAATGTTCATGATCTCCTGAAAACGTTCGAATCCGGTATATCCGTTCTGGAACTGCTCCGTAAAATCAACCAGAGTACGGATCGGATCCGTAAATACTCCGATATACAAAAGGAAGGTGACAAGATCCGTCATATCCACACGTCCGTATGCGATCAGCACTGTTCCGACAAGAATGACACTTACCTGGATCAATGTCGTAAACACGCCGACACCCGCCTGAAAACTTCCCATATAATGGTAACTGTTTTTCTTCGCTGCTAAGAATCCATCGTTTCCGACACGGAACTTCTCATTTTCAATATCCTCGTTGGCAAACGACTTGACCACACGTATTCCCGAGAGGTTATCCTCAATCTGCGCATTGATATCTGCAATCTTCACACGATTGGCACGGAATGCGCGTCGCATCTTCTTATTTAAAATGAGTGCAAAAGCAAACATAAACGGAAGCACCGCAAATGCAGCCAAAGCCAGCCATCCGTTGATGTTTACAAGGATCACAAACGCACCCGCGATCTTTAACACGGAGAGAATAATATTCTCAGGTCCGTGGTGCAAAAGTTCCGTAATGTCAAACAGATCGGATGTGATACGGCTCATCAGCTGTCCGACTTTTGCATCATCATAGAACGAAAACGACAACTTCTGCATATGTCCGAACAGTTCTGCACGCATATCGTACTCCATCTTCGCACCCATTACATGCCCATAATTTCCGATAAAAAACCGGCTGTAGCAGTCAATTGCAAGAAGCACCACCAGACCGATTCCGATATAAGTAATCTGTCTTATGATCTCATCTGCCGGAAGATAGATCAGCGTTGAAGTCACATAGCGCACAACAAGCGGAATCGTCAGCGCAACCGCCGCAGAGAGCGTTGCAAAAAACATATCCGCCCAGAATATTTTTAGGTATGGCTTATAGTAGCCCATCATTTTTTTCAGATTTTGATTCATAATTTTCTCACCTTTCCTCGCGGTTCTAAAATTCAACCATCCTCGTTTCGAACTGCCTAGATATTCTAACAACGATTTTACGCCTTGTCAAAAACTTATGGAAGTTTTATCATAAAAAGCACATTAAGCGTATCACATCTTACTGATAAGGAGGTTTTACAATGACCGTAAAAGAACAATATAACAAAACTCTGGCAGATACACTGATTCAGAATCTTAAGAAACGCCAGATCGAAGGATTCTATTGCGCAACCATAGAAGAAGCCAAAGCCAAGGCACTCTCCTTCGTTGCCGCCGATGCAGCCGTTGCATTCGGAGGTTCCATGACACTCGCAGAAAGCGGTATCCTGGATGCGCTCCGCGCCAAAAGCGACATTCATCTGATTGACCGCAACAATGCAAAGACCCCGGAAGAAACAAAGCAGATGTACCGTGACGCATTCTCTGCCGACACTTACTTTATGAGTACCAATGCAATCACCCTCAACGGTGAACTCATCAATATCGATGGCAACGGCAACCGTGTCGCCGCACTCATCTACGGACCGGATCAGGTGATTATCGTTGCCGGACTCAATAAAGTTACCGCAAACGTAGAGGACGGTATCCGACGCGTCAGAAACTGTGCAACGCCGCCGAACTGCATCCGTCTTAATAAAAAGACACCTTGTGCGGCAACCGGGAGATGTGCCGACTGCCTCTCACCGGAAGGCATCTGCAACCAGATTGTAATCACACGACGAAGCGGCAATCCGGACCGTATCAAAGTCATTCTTGTGGGCGATTCCATTGGTTACTAGATTCACTTACAAATATATAGGGCGATTCCATTTCCCGGAGTCGCCTTAAATATTGCCCATTCATGTTTCACTCAATATTTGCGTAAAAAATACCCTCGGGAAAATCCCGAGGGCATTTAAATACATACTAGTTGTATTTTCTTTTTCTAGCAGCTTCAGACTTCTTCTTACGCTTTACGCTTGGCTTCTCGTAATGTTCTCTCTTACGAATCTCCTGCTGAATACCAGCCTTAGCGCAGTTTCTCTTGAAACGACGTAATGCGCTATCTAAAGTCTCGTTTTCTTTTACGATTACACTAGACATTCTACACCTAACCTCCCTCCAGTTGCGTATTGTGCATCAACTGTAAGGTAATCTTAATTGCACTATCGATTATTTTAGCAAATTATCGCGATTTGTCAATAGGTTTTAACAACTTTGATCAAATTTGATAATTTTTTACTTTAACATTCCCTCTAATGCGCTTGCCGCCTCAGCGATTGCATCCGGAATACCGGCTGGGTTCTTGCCTCCGGCCTGTGCCATATTCGGACGTCCGCCGCCGCCACCGCCGACCTTACCGGCGATTGCCTTAATGAGGTTGCCTGCATGTGCGCCCTGCTTCATCGCTGCATCGGTTGCCATCGCGATCAGGCTGACCTTGCCATCACACTCAGAAGCAATCACAACAACGCCTTCGCCGAGCTTCTCCTTTAACTGGTCACCAAGATCACGAAGACCGTTCATGTCAACACCTGCTACACTCGTAGCAAGAAGCTTCACGCCCTTCACATCCTGTACCTGATCCATAACATCGCCAAGTGCATCCTTGGCAGCTTTACTCTTCAAAGACTCATTCTCGCTCTGTAAAGCTTTCAGTTCAGCAGTCAGATGCTCAAGTCGCTCTGCAAGATTAGCCGGAGTGGACTTCACAACCTTCGCGGCTGCCTCAAATTCCTCTTCCATCTTCTTATAATAAGCAAGTACGTTGTCACCGGTCAATGCCTCGATACGGCGCACGCCTGCTGCGACACCGCTCTCCGAAAGGATCTTGAACGCCTTGATATCTGCGGTATTCTTTACATGGGTACCACCACAAAATTCCTTGGAAAAATCGCCCATCGATACGACACGGACCGTCTCGCCGTACTTTTCTCCGAAGAGAGCCATCGCACCGGTCTTCTTTGCCTCATCAACGGTCATAATATCGGTTGTTACCGGAATCGCCTCGTTGATCTTCTCATTGACCATATCCTCAACCTTTTTAAGTTCTTCCGGTGTCATTGCTGCAAAATGCGTAAAGTCAAATCTTGTACGCTCACTGTCCTGGTAAGAACCGGCCTGCTCAACATGTGTTCCTAAGACTTCACGAAGTGCTTTCTGCATCAAATGTGTTGCGGAATGGTTTGCACAGGTCTGTGCACGAAGCTTCGCATCCACAACCAGCTCTACTTCCTCTCCGACATGGATCATGCCGGATACCATATGTCCGATATGTCCGTATTTGCCGCCGAGAAGCTTGATGGTATCTTCCACTGCGAACTCACCGTCCGCGGTGCGGATGATACCCTTATCGCCCTGCTGGCCACCCATGGTTGCATAGAACGGAGTCTTATCCACGATGATTGTTCCATTGTCTCCATCAGAAAGTGCATCAACGATCTCGCTCTCAGTTGTCATAACGGATACGTTGGACTTGTATGTCAGGTTATCGTATCCAACGAATTCGGTTGTGATTGCCGGATCAATCTGCTCGTAAACAGTAGCATCCGCACCCATGTAGTTTGTCACCTTACGGGCGTTTCTCGCCTTCTGTCTCTGTTCCTCCATGCATGCCTTAAACTCATCCTCGTTGTAGGTAAATCCCTTCTCCTCAAGGATTTCTTCGGTTAAGTCTACCGGGAATCCGTAAGTATCGTATAACTTAAAGGTATCGGCTCCGGATAACTCCTTCTTGCCTTCCTTTTTCATCTCATCCATCAGATCCGAGAGTATTGCAAGTCCCTGATCGATCGTCTTATTAAACTTCTCTTCTTCCTGTGTCAGTACCTTGAAGATGAAATCCTTCTTCTCTTCCAGTTCCGGATATCCGTCCTTGCTCTCATTGATAACGGTTTCTGAAAGCTTGGCAAGGAATAATCCGTCGATACCGAGCATCTTTCCGTGGCGGGCCGCGCGGCGGATCAGACGGCGCAGAACGTAGCCTCTTCCCTCGTTACTTGGCATAACACCGTCGGATACAAGAAATGTTGAAGAACGGATATGGTCTGTGATCAGACGAATGGATACATCATCCATCGCATCGACCTGATACTTCTTGCCGCACATCTCGCAGATCTTGTCGCGGATAGCCTTCATCGTATCAATGTCAAAAACGGAATCAACATCCTGCATAACAACCGCAAGACGTTCCAGTCCCATACCGGTATCAATATTCTTCTGAGCCAGCTCGGTGTAACCACCCTTGCCGTCTCCCTCAAACTGTGTAAATACGTTGTTCCATACTTCCATGAAGCGGTCACAGTCACAGCCTACCTTGCAATCCGGCTTGCCGCATCCGTATTTTTCTCCACGGTCGTAATAGATCTCGGAACAAGGTCCGCAAGGTCCTGCTCCATGCTCCCAGAAGTTATCACACTCTCCGGTTTCCGGATCACGATAAAAGCGTGTGATACGGTCTCCCGGCACACCGACTTCCTTTGTCCAGATATCGTATGCCTCATCATCCTCTCCGTAGATAGATGGATACAGACGATCCTTCTCAAGACCGAGAACCTCTGTTAAAAATTCCCATGACCACGCGATCGCCTCATGTTTAAAATAATCACCGAAAGAGAAGTTACCAAGCATCTCGAAAAATGTAAGGTGACGTGCTGTCTTACCTACGTTCTCGATATCACCGGTACGCACGCACTTCTGGCATGTTGTCACACGTCTTCTCGGTGGAATCTCCTGTCCTGTAAAATATGGCTTCAGTGGCGCCATTCCCGCATTGATGAGCAATAAGCTGTTGTCATTGTGCGGTACTAATGAAAAGCTCTTCATTGCAAGATGTCCCTTGCTCTCAAAAAAATTCAGGTACATCCGGCGCAGCTCATTTACGCCATAACTCTTCTTCATTACTAGTTCCTCCAAACCCGGTTCTTACGACCGATTGTTTTTTATTTTTTACCAGGTGTCTCCTGATATATAAAACACGCGAAAACGTGCTTTTATTTATCTGTTGCCGATTCTACTGTATTCTCAGCCTTTAAAGCAGCTGCCTTTGCATCCTTCTTTCTGCGAAGTCTGACACCGACAAATCCCCCGAGTCCGCCAATCGCTGCCAATACAACCATGATCAACAGATACTGCAAAACACACATAAAAAAGTCTCCAACCATACCACTACCTCCTAAACTACTATATTATAAATGAACTGTTTGCAAAATTCAATATCTAACCACGCGTTACATCTCTCCAAATGGGAAAACCTGGTTTTCACGCAGGGTCTCGATCAGGCGGTTCGCCATTCCAAGATTGCTGATCCGCTTCTTGTAATCCTTCACACCCTCATATTTCTGCCACATATGCATCGGGAATACAAACTCCGCATCCGTATTCTTCAGGAAGAAATCAAGTCCGTTAAACTGGTACTCGCCAAGTCTTGGATCCGCCGGTACGAATGCGATATTGATCGGCTTTCCGCTGAGTTTTCGGATTTCATGCTGATACGCGCGTTTCATCTTGCCGTTGATCAGTTCACCGACACCTTCCATCTTCCAATCGCTTAAGTCGCCCGCGTGGAACAAACTGACTCCGTTCGTTGTTACATAGAAAGCAACTCCGGCATCCGTTGAAGTCAGTGTGCGGATTTTCAGATCATCGATCTCATATTCCTTCTCCGGTGCAACAAATTTCACTCGCTCTCGCACCCTCGGATCAATTCCATGCTTCTTTAAAAAATTCGGGCTGATCCGGATATCCTTCGATAAAATATAGTGAATATTCTCATACCGGTCCGCCATCCGCAGGATATCCATATCAAAATGATCCTGATGCTTGTGGCTGGCAAACATATAGATCTTCGTATCCGGCTCATAGGTCGGAAGCTTTCCGTGGAATGTATATCCATTCACGCGGTCTCCGTTGAAATAATCAAAGATCAGTACTTTGTCATCCACTTCCACAAGAAAGCAGCTGTGGTGTATAAATATTACCTGCATGTTCTTCCAATCTCCTTTATCAAAGCAGTAATAAGTGCCTTAAACTTCGGCGCCGCAGCATCCGCCGACTTCTGCACTTCTTCGTGTGATAACGGTTCCGGCGAGATACCGCACGCCAGATTCGAGATACAGGAAATTCCCACGATCTGCATGCCCATATGGTTGGCTGCAACCGCCTCGCATGCCGTACTCATTCCTACCGCATCAGCTCCCAGAATGCGTGCCATCGCAACCTCCTGCGGCGACTCGTATGCCGGTCCCGTAAACTGAAGGTACGTTCCTTCCTTTAGATCAATGCCAAGTTCACTGGCGCATTTTCTTGCGGCAAGGATCAGCTTCCGGTCATAGATCTCACTCATATCCGGAAAACGCACTCCAAGCTCATCGATATTCGGTCCAATCAGTGGAGATGGCACAAAGCTTGCGATCTGCCCCGTAATCAGCATCAGATCTCCTGCGTGCATTCCCTGCTGTATTCCTCCGGCTGCATTGGTCAGAATCAGTGTCTTTGCACCAAGCCGCTTCATCAGACGTGTCGGAAGCACCACATCGGTCATCGGATACCCCTCATAATAATGCACACGTCCCTGCATGCAGACAACCGGCACATCATCCACATAACCAAAAATAAACCGACCAGCATGTCCCACGACCGTAGACACCGGAAAACCTTCGATATCATGATAATCGATCGTTTTTTCCACGCGGATATTCTCTGCGTAATCACCGAGTCCCGAACCGAGCACCAGCGCAACCTCCGGCACAAAATCCGTCTGTGCCCGCACACTCTCATAACATTTTTGCAATTTATCGTATACTTCGCTCATTTTATTCTTCTCCTTATCACCGGTTCTCATTTTCCGGTGCATCACTTCTTTTATTATAACAGAAACCGTCACAGATTCCAACGAAGTTATCTGCTCAATCACTCCCATTCACAACGATTGTGGCAATCCATTTCGTTGCATTACAGATTCAACTCGTGAACCGTCTTTCGATAGATGTAAATAAAGTAAATCACTTCCGGAATACCTGTGATCAGCCACGATACCCCATACAGCAGATAAATGGATGACGTCGTGCCGAAAGCGGCAAATACCGTGTAGATCCATACAATACGGAACACGCACGAACCGAGTATCATAATAATCGTCGGAACAACCGTTTTGCCGAGCGCACGCGTCGCCGCAGTCGTACAATCCATCGCCGCAGACAACCAATAGCACGACGCCATGATCATAAGTCGATCAACCCCCGCATCAATGACCGCTTTGTCGTTCGCAAAAAGTCCGAGGAACTGATGGCTGAAAATCACAAGAAGTATTCCTGCAACAACCGCGATCAGCGTTGAATACAACAGACTGATCAGATAGCTGTTGATCACACGTTTCTTATTTCTTGCGCCGAGATTCTGTCCCATAAATGTGCCGCACACGGTATAGAATGCCGCCATAATATCGTAGACCAGATTATCCGCATTCATCGCGGCAGAATTGCCGGAAACAACCGTCGCACTAAACGAGTTGACACCACTTTGCACAAACAGATTTGCCACACTGTAGATCATATACTGAAATGCAGACGGAACACCAATCTGCAGGATGCGTTTCGCTTTGTGCCCGGTCAGACGCATCTCTCCCCAGCGAAGCCGGTAGATTTCATGACTACCAAACAGATCTCTCACGATCAGAAACGCCGAAACATACTGCGAGATTGCCGATGCCAAAGCCACGCCCCGGACATCAATTTTTAAAACAATCACAAAAAACAGATTTAAGATGACATTAAGCACACCGGCGATCGACAGATACATCAATGGCTTCTTGGTGTTGCCGCCAGCGCTGAATACCGCGTTACCGAAATTATAGAGTGCGAGCGCCGGCATTCCCAGAAAATAAATATGCAGATACGCCACAGCACCCTCGATCAATTCGTCCTTCGTATGAAGTATCACCAGAATATTTCTCGCAAAGACCACTCCAACCAGCAAAAGAAGAAGTCCCGCGATCAGACTGATAACCCCTGCAGTATGCACCGTCTCCGACACATCCTTCTTCGATTTCGAACCGATTGCAAGCGCCGTCAGCACATTGATGCCTCCGGCAAGTCCCAACGGCACGGCAAGAAAAAGTGTCAAAAGAATCGCTGTAGAACCGACCGATCCGAGCGCATTCGCGCCCGCAAATTTACCTACCACTGCAATATCCGAAAGATTAAACAGAACCTGCAAAAGGTTCGACAACATAAGTGGAAGGCTCAAAAACAAAATCTGTTTTGGCAGCCTTCCAACCGTTAAATCATTACTTTTGTTACTCATAAAATTCACCCTTAGTTTTCGTCGATTTTACAATCATATACCCATTTTCATTCCTCGACAAGTGGTTCGCCATAAAATTTCTTTTCAAATTTCAAATGCCATGATAGAATTATAAATACGCTTTGCCAATTCGTCATTTCAAGATATTTGTAATGCAATGCAAACGTATCAATTATGCAGCAGACATCCCCATAAAGCGAGGTAATTATGAGTATATTAAATGTAGAGCACTTAAATCATGGATTTGGCGACCGCGCGATCTTAAAAGACGTCACCTTCCGCCTTTTAAAAGGCGAACATGTCGGCTTTGTCGGAGCCAACGGCGAAGGTAAATCCACGTTTATGAATATTATCACCGGACACTTACAACCGGATGAAGGTAAGATTGAATGGGCGAAAAACATCCATGTCGGCTACTTAGACCAGCATGCCGTATTGGAAAAAGGTCAGACCATCTATGATGTCTTAAAAGGTGCATTCGCTTCTCTTTTTGAACTGGAAGAAAAAATGAATACGATCTGCGATCACATGGGCGACGCCTCACCGGAGGAGCTTGATGCCATGATGATAGAACTCGGTGAAATTCAAGACACCTTAGACTCCCACGATTTCTATATTATCGATACGAAGATCGAGGAAGTTGCCCGCGCACTGGGACTGATCGATATCGGATTAGAACGCGACGTCACGGAACTCAGCGGTGGTCAGCGAACCAAAGTTCTGCTTGGTAAGCTGCTTCTTGAGAAGCCGGATATCCTGCTTCTCGATGAGCCGACCAACTATCTGGATGAGTCGCACATCGAGTGGCTGAAACGTTACTTAAATGATTACGAGAACGCATTCATCCTGATTTCACATGATATTCCGTTTCTCAACAATGTCATCAATCTGATCTATCATATTGACAACGGAGAACTCACACGCTACGTCGGTAATTATGATGATTTCATGCGCGTCTATGAAGTGAAAAAAGCGCAGCTGGAAGCCGCCTACAAGAAACAGCAACAGGAAATCAGTGAATTAAAAGATTTCGTTGCCCGCAATAAAGCCAGAGTTGCAACAAGAAATATGGCGATGTCCCGCCAGAAGAAGCTCGACAAAATGGATGTCATCGAACTTGCCGCTGACAAACCGAAGCCGGAATTCCAGTTTCTGGAAGCACGCACACCATCCAAGTTTCTCTTTGAAACGAAGGATCTTGTGATCGGCTACAACGAACCACTCTCCCGCCCGTTAAACCTTGTGATGGAACGTGGTCAGAAGATTGCGATGATCGGTGCCAACGGAATCGGAAAGACAACCCTGCTCAAAAGCATCATGGGCTATATCAAACCATACTCTGGCAGCTCGCACCTTGGCGATTATCTGTATCCGGGTTATTTTGAGCAGGAGAAAAAATACGAGACTAACATTACCTGTATCGAAGAGATCTGGAACGAATTTCCATCCATGAACCAGTATGAAGTGCGCTCCGCCTTAGCCAAATGCGGACTGATGACGAAGCATATCGAAAGTCTGATGAAAGTATTAAGTGGCGGCGAACAGGCCAAGGTACGCCTCTGTAAGCTGATCAACCGTGAGACCAATCTTCTTCTGCTCGACGAGCCGACCAATCATCTGGACGTTGATGCTAAAGAAGAATTAAAACGTGCTCTCATCGCATACAAAGGAAGTATCCTTCTCATCTGCCATGAACCGGAATTCTACGAAGATATCGTAACAGATGTCTGGAATTGCGAAGAATGGACAACCAAGGCACTCTAATGTGCCCCGGTTGTCCATCCTTTTTTCATAACAAACAAAGTTTTCATACATTCCATTCATTTAAGATTCATAACTGTTCAGAATCACACTACACAGATTTGAAAAACCATACGATGTTCTACAACATCGTAAACAATTCCTCGATCTGCAGCTGTGTTGCGGCAACCGATCCCTGAATCATCTTATCGCTTCCGCCGCCGCGTGCCGAAAGCTTCTCTCTTAAAGCCGAAGCAATCTGTCTGCAATCCTTATTTTTGCTTCCGACAATAAACTGATAACCGTTCTCATCGTTTCCGACAAATACCGCACTGATGCCTGCAAACTTCTCCACCAATCCATTCACCACACCACGCACAACCGGTGTCTCAAGATCTGCTTCAAACAGGATTGCATTCTCAGAATCCTCCGGTATTGCAGACACCTTATATTCCATCAGCTCCTGTTTTGCTGCAGCAAGCTGATTCTTCATCGTCTGATTTGCGCCTTTTAACTTCTTCACATTATCAATAATTGCTTCCTGACTGGTGCTGAATTCTGCCATCAGTTCTGTAATGATATCCGCTTTCTGGCGAAAAGCATCAAGTGCACGGAATCCACACAGAATACTCACACGCACACCACCCTTGTAGCTTTGCACATTCATAACCTTAAGACTTCCGATCTCTCCGGTTCTTCTCACATGAGGCGCGCAGCAGGCACACACATCATATCCCGGAATCGTCACGATACGGACCTGTCCCTCAATCTCGATCTTGCTTCTGTAATCAAGCTCCTTTAATTCTTCCTTCGACGGATAACTCACTTCCACCGGAATGTTCTCTATGATTGCCTGATTCACCTTTTCTTCAATCTCGGTAATCTCTTCCGGTGTGATCACACCGTTAAAGTCCATCGTGACAATAGAATCGCTCAGATGGAATCCAACATTGTCATATCCGAATCGGTTATGTACGATTCCTGAGAAAATATGCTCTCCACTGTGCTGCTGCATGTTATAGAAACGATGCTTCCAATCCACAACGCCTTTTACCGTAGCACCAACGGTAAGAGGTGCAGCAAGTATGTGCGTAATGACCTCATTCTTAATCTGTACATCGAGTACTTCCACACCATCGATGGTTCCGATATCCGGGCTCTGTCCGCCCTCCTCCGGGAAGAAAAGTGTCTGATCCAGCCACACCAGATAGCCCCTGCCATCTTTCTTTTCGACTTCCTCACAGGCAAGAACCGTAGCCTCAAATTCTGTCTGGTATGCATCCGCATCATACAGGCGGATTGTCTTACTTAATTCCATTTTATGCTCTCCTTCGTTGCATTCCGATTTATCTTTTGCCTGCGCAAAGCCAGCATCCATTTAGGGAATTCTTCCTACTCACTTTCCGATAATCTCCGCCACATCGATAAACTGATACGGTGTCTGCTGGTACACGTAATAATTCAGCCAGTTCGCATACATGATATTACCATGAGACCTCCACTGAAGAAGTGGTCGCTTCGAATCATCATCATTTGGATAATAATTCGCTGGAATATGAATCGGCAGGTTCTTCGCCTTGTCCCTCTTATACTCCGTGTCAAGCGTCATGCGATCATACTCCGGATGTCCCATCACGAAAATCTGGCTTCCGTCCTGATTCATCAGAAGGAATACTCCCGCCTCCTCAGATTCTGCAAGAATTGTCAGTTCATCATGTGCAAGAATATCCTCCTTGCGAATCTCCGTATGGCGCGAATGTGGCGCATAAAAATAATCATCAAAGCCTCTTACAAGCGGAATCTTACGGTTCATTACTTTATGCTTGAACACACCAAACATCTTCTCGTCAAGAATATGCTTTTGGATTCCATAGTGGTAATAGAGACCTGCCTGTGCCCCCCAGCACAGATGAAGTGTCGAAGTCACATGTTTCTTCGACCATTCCATGATTTCACAAACCTCTGGCCAGTAATCCACTTCTTCATACTCCATCAATTCCACCGGTGCTCCGGTAATGATCAAGCCGTCAAAATATTGCTTTTTGATCTCATCAAATGTCTGATAAAACTGATTCAGATGACTCTTGGATGTATGGGTAGACGCATGCGAAGCCGGAGCCATAAACGATACATCCACCTGTAACGGTGTATTGGACAATGAACGTAAGATCTGCAGTTCTGTGTCTTCCTTCAGCGGCATCAGGTTTAAGATCACAATGTTGATTGGACGGATATCCTGATGCATCGCACGATTTTCATCCATGACAAATATATTTTCCTGTTCAAGAATCTCCTTTGCAGGCAGATCACTCTGTGTTCTGATTGGCATTCCTATTCTTCCTCACTTTCCGGTACTTCTACGAACGGACAAACTGTTCCACAAATGCGTCCTCCGAGAGAATCGACACCCCTAAATCCTTCGCCTTACGGTTCTTCGACGAGTTGGATTCCACATCATTGTTGACGAGATAACTGGTTTTGCCGGATACACTTCCGGCAACTTTACCTCCCTGGCTCTCTACATAAGCCTTAAACGCATCACGATTTTTAAAATGATGCACATCGCCCGTGATCACAAATGTCAGCCCTGTGCATAATCCATCCGATGTATCAACAGGCTGAACATCCTCAATCTCTAATTCTTTCAGCAAATGTTCAAGAGACATTCGATTGTGCTCGTTTGTGTACCATTTCAGAATCGAATTGGATCGTTCCACGCCAATACCATCGATATCATCAAATCCGACACTCTCCTCCATTCTCTGTAAGAAAGCGTCAAAGCCGATCGTATTCACGATTTTCTTGGCAGCATCTGTTCCGATCAAAGGAATGCACAAGGCAAAAATAAAGTTCACCGGATGAACCTTCCGGCTTGCCTCGATGGAAGTATCCATATTGTGGACGGACTTCTCACCGAATCCCTCCATCTGGCTGATCACATCAAAATGCTCCCGCAGATGATAAATATCCGCGAACTCATGAATATACCCCTCGTTAATAAACTTTAGCATCGTCTGAATGGATAATCCATCAATATCCATTCCCCCCTTGCTGACAAAACGCGTAAATTTCTTCACATTCTTGGCAGTACAGTCCGGATTGGTACAATGCAACGTCTTTGTTCCACTGTGTGAACTGATCCGGATTTCTGTCGGTGCATGGCATACCGGACAAACCTTAGGGATCTCTACTTCTCCTCTTGCATCTTTTACCGCAATACATTTCGGAATGATTTTGTTTGCTTTAATGACTTCAAGCGTGCATTCTTTTCCAAGTCCCAGGCGCTCAATTTCACTGATATTACAAAGTGACGCACGGCTGACCGTTGTTCCCTCGATCTGCACCGGTTCAAATACCGCAACCGGCGAAATGGTCGATACCGCACATGACCACTCAATATAGGACAGCTTCGTCTCAACCGACTCATCCTGCCACTTGAAGGCAAATCCCGCACGTGTCGCATGATGTCCGGTCACACTGCCGGAAGAAGCATACTCCGTATCATCGTAGCAGATGACAAGTCCATCCACCGGAATGTCCATCTCACCATTTTCTACTTTTCTTGTCCATGCATCAATCGTCTCCGACAAATGTGCTGCGTCTGTCGCCTCCCGATCGACCACATCAAATCCAAGCTCTGCAAGATAATCCATGCGCGCGCCCCAGGAAACCATAGGCTCATCGATATGCACAAGTGTGAAGGCATGAAAACACACATGGCGCTCCTTTACCTCCGCCGGATCATCCAGGTTCAACGTTCCGGATGCGAGATTCCGTGGATTGGCGTATTTTTCGTCATCATCCTCGATCATATCGTTGATCAAAGCGAAATCCGTGTACGAAATTGCTGCTTCGCCTCGCACAACCATATGTCCCTTGTATTTGATCTTCTGTGGGAATCCACTGATTGCATTCTTAAGAAATGTAATATTCGTACCGATCGTTCCGTTGCCTCGCGTAAGAATCTTCGAAAGCTTTCCGTCATCATACGTCAGTACCAGAGTCAGACCATCCAGCTTCCAGGAAAGCCAGATTGGGCGCTCCCCTGCCCAGGTCCTAAGTTCTTCAATATTCTTCGTCTTGGCAAGTGATAACGCCGGATACTCATGCTCCTCCTTCTCTCCACTTGCCTCTTCCTCGTAACCCGCTCTCTGTGTCGGGCTCTCAGGAAGCACATAGCCGGTCTCATTTTCGAGTGAAGCCAGTTCATCAAACAATGCATCCCACTCATAATTAGACATAATCTCATCCTGTCCGTTGTAATAGACAGACGATGCTTTATTTAATTGTTCTACAAGGGCTTCAATCCGTTTCTTTTTGTCTTCCATATGTTCTCTCTCGATCTATATTTTTGTTCACAACCGTAAATGTTCCGTGCTTACTTATCTTTCCCGGTCGTGTCACTCCATTTTCCTTCCGGTTGCCTCCGTCTGTGCGATATGTCCCGGTTCTGTGTGTCGCATTCTTATCAGGATTCCAGTCGGAATCCGTCTTATTCTTACGCCCTGTTCCACTCTGTCCAAAATTCCGGTTACGCTCATCGCGTGGTTTTCCGGTTGCACGCACCGGCTGGTTGCTTGAGGATGCAATCAATTGCATCAGTCTTTTATATTCTTCCGGTGTCACATCACGATATTGTCCCGGTTCCAGATCACCTAGTTCGATATTCATAACACGAACACGTACTAGTTTCTGCACGCGGTATCCGAAATATTCGCACATTCGACGAATCTGCCGGTTGAGTCCCTGGGTCAGGACAATGCGAAGCTGCCTCTTACCAATCTGCTCCACACGGCATTTTCTTGTCGTTGTATTCAGTTCCACAAGTGGAACCCCATTGGCAAGTCCATGGACAAAAGTATCTGTCACCGGACGATTCACCGTTACGATATATTCCTTCTCGTGCATATTTCCGGAACGCATCATCTTATTGACGATATCTCCGTTATTGGTCAGAAGAAGTAAACCTTCCGAATCCTTATCCAATCTTCCGACCGGATAGATGCGCTTCGGATAATTGATATAATCGATCACATTGTTTTTTTCTCGCTTCTCCGCCGTACAGACAATTCCCACCGGCTTATGAAAGGCGATCAAGATCATCTCTTCTTCCTTAGACACAGCCCGTCCCTGAAAGCAGACTGTCTGCCCTGCCTCAACCTTGTCTCCCATCTGGGCAATCCTGCCATCAATGGTTACATTTCCGGCTTCAATCTGCCGATCTGCTTCTCTTCGGGAACACACGCCCGCCTCACTTAAGAATTTGTTAATTCTGACTTCCACTAATAGATCCTCACGTGCAAAAAACGCGGAGACCATTACAGCCTCCGCCATTCATTTTTATTTTACTTCTTTGAGCAGGTCACTCTTAATGTATCCGGTCTGTCCCTGGAACTTAACCTTGGTCCATTCTCCGGAAGTTCCGAGTTTCTTAAGTTTGACACCAACGTCAACCTTACCTAAGACTTCCGCATCTGTACTTGCCTTGGCACGTACATTACAGATATCCTTTGTCTTAACCTTGCCGGTCTTCTTGGTCTCTTTCTTAGAAGAATCATCCTTGGACGAATCGTCTGTCTTCGTATCATCCTTCGAAGCATCATCCGTCTTTACCGCATCCTGCTTGGTATCTGTCTGCTCACTATTTTCGGTACTGTCCGCTTTCTTTGTATCCTCAAGTTGTGTGCTGTCAGTGCTTTCCGTACCTGCCTGTGTATCATCGGTCTTGGATGCAGCAATCGTATCTCTCCAATTGGAAATCACGGTTCTGAGTGTTCCGCCTACCATATTCGCAAGCTTGTCATCACTGGCTACCGCCTCATCATACTTCGTCTGTACCTGATTCTGTAATGCCTTAACCTCATCCGACTTCTCGTAACTCAACACGAGGGAATACAGATTGGCATCCAATTCATCCTCAAGGAATGTAAAATTAAAAGCGGAATACACATTATTGATATAGAGATTTCCCTTGCCATCCCGTTCAACATAGAAGAAATCCATTCCCGGTGCCGGTGTATCCACCTCATAAAACTTGAGGTCAAACACTGCCGAAACCAGATAAGAATCCTCCGTTGCTCCCTGTATGGAATAACAGGTAATATTCTCATACTTCTCATAATAATCAGACAATGCACCAATGTAACTCTTCTCATCATCCGAGAACGGAGAAACAAACTCTTCCATTGTCTCAGTATCGCCCGACGCATACGCATTATAATAATTTGTAATTAAATCAACCAGTTCCTGCGACGCATTCTTCTTAAGCTTACCGTTTAATTCATATTCTGTTGCCGGCTGTGTGGAAGAATTCTCAGTTCCACTCTGGGTATCAGCAACCTTCTGTTTCGGTCCTGTACAGTTCACAAGTACAAGAACAAAAGCGATAAATAAGGCAGCTGCGCCGATATATCTTTTATTTTTATTCAAAAAAATCTTTGCATTGTCCGCAAAGTTATCTTGTTTTTCCATATATTTCTCCTTTTATACAGAGGTCATGAGGCATCCTCCCGGCTAGCGCCGGGTCCCTCCTTACCGCAGTATGCAACCGGCGGGAATCGAACCCGCATCTCAGGAGTCGGAGTCCTACGTTCTATCCATTATACTACGGCTGCGTATGTGTTAACTTTTAAAAAAAGTTAACATGTAGCGTCCGGTCTTCGCGTAGCGAACTCTCATGACCGGATGTTCCAATAAGTGTTAACTTTTGGGAAAAGTCAACATATATAATATCATAACCGGCATTATTCGTCAACAACGGCTGATACTCTTATGAAGGATTCCAAGAAGTTGTTCAAGCTCTCCCATCGGAAGTTGTCCCGGTGCGCTGGCCTGCTCGCCGGCTCCAAATGTCACACAGGATCCAAAGAATTCTCCTGACACGCGTGAGATGGCTCCAAGCGCTCCCATCGACATCGTAATGAGTGCTTTATCCGGATATTTTTCATGGAAAGCATTCGTCTCTTCCAATAAATCAAGTACATCCTGCATCGACTGTGGCATAACCGCAAGCTTGACCACATCTGCGCCACTCTCACGGATCTGCTCAAGAAGCATACGGATGACGCCGCGCTCCGGTGTCTGCTCAAAATCATGGTGCGACGCGATCACATGTACACCCATTTCCTGAAGTATCCGAATCTCCTTTTCTGGTTTCTTTGCCTCAAAATATTCCAAGTCAATAAAGTCAACCACATCCGTCTCCGCTGCGACCTGATGGATATCAACAATTTCTTCCGGTTCTAAAGCCATAAGTCCCCCTTGATTCTTAGAACGGAATGTATATACAAGAATTGTATCCTTAACGATCGGTTTTAATTCATCTAATACCTCACGGATTGCATTTGCACTTCGCACCTGTGCGAAAGCATCCACTCTCCACTCGATCATATCAACATGAAGCCACGCCAGACGCTTCGCTTCCTTTATAATTTCATCCTTTGTTGTTGCCATAATCGGGACACAGACAAGTGGCTTTTCCTTGCCCAATACACGACCCTTAATGCAAAGCAGGTTCTCCATGATACTCCTCCCACCATAGACTTTTATCTATGCATTCTTTTCGCATGAAAACGATTTTTCATGCGCTTAACTTTATTAAGTATAACAGTTTCATACATAAAAAGAAAGGAAATACTGCGACAAAATTGACATTTCACGCTTTTTCGATTAATATATCCGAGTGTATAAATATACTACAATTGGGAAGAAATAAGGAGTAAGAAATGAGTTTTACATTTTTAAATCAATTACCGACTCCGGACGAGATCAAGCGCGACTATCCGCTTTCCCCGGAATTAAAAGAGTTAAAAAAGCAACGTGATGCCATGATTTCCAATGTGATCACTGGAAAAGATTCACGTTTTCTTGTTATTATCGGGCCATGTTCTGCAGATAACGAAGACTCTGTATGCGACTATGTCAGCCGCCTGACCAAGATTCAGGAAGATGTCAAGGATCAGTTAATCATCATCCCTCGTGTATATACAAACAAACCACGTACAACCGGCGAAGGTTACAAAGGAATTGCTTCCCAGCCGGATCCGGAGAAAGCACCTGACATGGTAGAAGGTCTGATCGCAATGCGCAAGATGCACATCCGTGCGATTGAAGAAAGCGGATTAACCTGCGCTGACGAAATGCTTTACCCTGAAAACTGGGGATACGTCGAGGATCTTCTCTCCTACGTTGCGATCGGTGCGCGTTCTGTTGAAGATCAGCAGCATCGTCTGACCGTCAGTGGATTTGATGTGGCTTCAGGCATGAAAAACCCGACCAGTGGTGATTTCTCCGTTATGTTAAATTCCGTATATGCAGCCCAGCATCCGCATCATTTTGTATACCGTGGCTGCGAAGTAAAGACTTCCGGCAACCCGCTCACACACGTTGTGCTCCGCGGCGCTGTCAGCAAACACGGCAACACCGTACAGAATTATCACTATGAGGATTTGATCCGTTTACACGATATGTATGAGAAGATGGATGTCGTTCACCCGGCAGCAATCATTGATACCAACCACTCCAACTCCGGTAAGAAGTTCAAGGAGCAGATCCGTATCGCAAAAGAAGTTATGCACAACCGTCAGATTTCTTCCGAGATCCGCGGCTTAGTCAAGGGACTTATGATCGAGAGTTATATCGAAGAAGGCAATCAGGCGATCGGCGAACATGTATATGGTAAATCCATTACAGATCCATGTCTTGGATGGGAAGATTCCAGGAAACTCATCTATGAGATTGCAGAATCGAACGCCAAATAATGTTACTTAACGAGTTTCGCGCCAAGATCAGGCAAAAAATGCCAACTTAACGCAATTAAGTGTTGTTTTTTCCACCTTCTTATGCTATATTTTATGTAAAGAAGACGTAAAGTATAGTTTTATCAAAGGGGAACTATCATGAACAAGAATTACACGAAACCTGTAATTGTTATGAATAATGATGTAACTGAGGGTGTTTATTTAGCGAGTGGTGCAGATGCATCATGCTATACCATTGATGCAACTATAGTTAGTCAGACACCTACTGAGGGCCGTAAAAATTATGTAATCTCTATTAATGCTACCCATGCTGCCGACCACACACGTGAAGCCCAGACATTATCGGTTAGTTTTAATCAACCTGTACATTTTATCTCATGTGGTGTTGGTTCCTTAGCAGGCGGTGATAACACCAGCAATTTAATTCTTTCAACGCAATATCACCAAAATCCGACTGATCACATTGGTTTTAGCGATTTAACGGTTGAGTCAACAGATGGTCTTACTATTACAGGTGCAAAAATTACGGATTAACCATACATACAAATATAAAGGATGATATCAAGTAATAACTTTTACTCGGTATCATCCTTTTTTATTTGCGCAAGTAACAAAAACATATCTCCCTATGCGGATCATGACAAGTTCCAAAACAACTCGTCTCGTTTAATATATTAACAAAATCACTCTTCGCATCAGCCACACTCCCGCTGTTGCCTCCACAACACACCCAAACACAAACACGATCACAAGTCCAAGTATTGCCGCCACGCGTTTTCCGATCGGATGACTGTGTGCATAATACCGGTGCCTGTCGCTTCTGAGCATCAGATACAACACGATCAAATAAATCAGGCCGTGCGGCAGCCAGGAAACAAGGAAGAACATAAACCCGGCAATTCCCATATTCAGCATACAGGCAGCCAGAAAAATGCCTCCCGTGAAGCAGATCAGGCATCGCAACACAAGAGGAATTACCTTACGTGCCGGTGTATACGACAGAATCCATAGAAACACAAATAACTTACCTCTCTCCCATAGAATATTTCCAAGCAACGTCATAAGTTCTGTATCCGAATCGGCAAATGACCGCATATGATATTCATTCAGGAATCCATACGTTGTAAAATATTCATATCCAAAGAAACAGGCACACAGAATTCCTGCCATCACAAAACAGATTCCGATCGTAATCTCTTTTTTCATATTCTATCCAAAATAAATCTTCTTTCTAGAATATGTCCTAGCCCCTCAATTTATTCCCATAAGCCATAATCGCCGCTACGGTCTTTGAATCCTCAATCTTTCCTTCATAGATCATCTTACAGAGTTCATCAAGTGTATAGATTTCAATATCGATACTCTCTGCATCATCAAGATGCTGCTCTCCGATTTTCTCCAGATCCGTGGCAAGATACACATCCACATGCTCATCACAGAAAGCAACGGTCGTACGCAAAGAAAGTAAGAATTCGACATTTTCACTCCGGTATCCGGTCTCCTCCTCCAGCTCTCTTGTCGCGCACACCTTCGTGTCCTCCGTCTTACTGTCACGCGCTCCAGCCGGGATTTCAATGGTCTCACGTTCCAAAGCATTACGATACTGACGCACCATCACAATTCTTCCATCCGGAAGCACCGGAAGGATGGCAGCAGCGCCCATACGGTGCGATACAAAATCCCATTTTTCCTGCTTTCCGTTTGCAAATTCCATCGTATCCTGATAGATATCCAAGATAGATCCTTTATACTTCAATTCTCTTTTTAAACGTTTCATTTGATCGATCATACTCAAACTTCCTTTCCAGCTTTACAATCCTGATAACAATTTTATCATGTACCAATCATGATCACAAGTTTTATACGCATCCACCACGAGGGACAACATATATACATCAAAAAAGCTCTGATATTCGGATATATACCCAAATATCAGAGCCTCCCTTTTTAATCTCTACTTTGCGTAGTCAACGACACGTGACTCACGAATGACATTAACCTTAATCTGTCCCGGATATTCCAACTCAGATTCAATCTGCTTCGAAATATCTCTGGCCATCAGTACCATGTCTGCGTCGCTGATCTGTTCAGGAACAACTAAAATACGAATCTCTCTACCTGCCTGAATAGCAAAAGATTTCTCGACTCCCTTATAACCATTTGTAATATCTTCCAACTGCTGTAAGCGGTTAGAATATGTCTCCAATGTCTCTCTTCTTGCACCCGGTCTTGCAGCACTGATTGTGTCAGCCGCCTGTACCAGACATGCAATCAATGATTCTGGCTCAACATCTCCGTGGTGTGACTCAACTGCGTTGATCACTAATGCTGACTCCTTATACTTTCTACAAAGTTCAGCACCAAGCTGGATATGTGATCCTTCCATATCATGATCGACTGCTTTACCGATATCATGTAATAATCCGGCACGTTTTGCCATACGGACATCTTCACCGATTTCAGCGGCAAGAAGACCGGTCAGCTGTGCGACCTCGATGGAATGCTTTAATGCATTCTGTCCGTAGCTTGTACGGAACTTCATCTTACCTAAAAGACGAACAAGTTCCGGATGGATTCCATGAATGCCGACTTCAAGTACAGCAGCCTCACCTTCCTCGCGAATCATTGTATCGACTTCTTTCTGCGCCTTCTCTACCATCTCCTCGATGCGGGCCGGATGGATACGTCCGTCAACGATCAATTTCTCGAGAGCAATTCTTGCAACTTCTCTTCGAATCGGATCAAAGCTTGATAAAATGACTGCTTCCGGTGTATCGTCAATAATCAGATCTACACCTGTCATTGTCTCAAGAGTACGAATATTACGTCCCTCTCGTCCAATGATACGTCCCTTCATCTCATCGTTCGGGAGCTGTACTACCGAAATTGTTGTCTCAGAAACATGATCCGCAGCACACTTCTGAATCGCGGTAACAACATACTCCTTCGCTTTCTTGGAGACTTCTTCCTTCGCCTGAGCCTCCATCTCTTTGATCATCTTTGCAGTGTCAATTTTTACATCTTCTTCAACGGTCTTTAAAAGGAATTCTTTTGCTTGTTCAGAGGTTAATCCGGAGATTCTCTCCAGTTCCTGCACTCGCTGTTCATTGAGCTTTGCTATCTCAACTTTCTGCTTCTTTAAGTCCTCTTCCTTGGCATTAAAGCTGGCTTCGCGCTTCTCCATCGCTTCGAGCTTCTTATCCAGATTTTCTTCCTTCTGAACAATTCTGCGCTCGTTACGCTGAATTTCGTTTCTGCGTTCCTTGATTTCCTTGTCAAGTTCATTCTTGGAGCGAATGGTCTCTTCTTTGATCTCAAGGGTGGCTTCGCGCTTCTTGGCTTCCGCTGTCTTGACAGCTTCGTCAATGATGCCTCTCGCTTTCTCCTCCGCATTACCAATCTTCGTGTTTGCGACACGCTTATGATATTCTACAGAGATAAACCAGGTAGCAATTGCAGTAATTATAAGTGTGATAACAACAGCTATAATAATCTGCAGCACAGGAGCACCTCCTTTATTAAATTTTCATTGTACATATAACAAAAAGAAACTCTTTCTATGTCATAAACTTACAACATAACAATTTTATCCTTTTTGCTCAATTATGTCAAGGTATTCGCATTTGTTTTGTGCAACTTTGGAATTTGCTTCTTATATGCACCTTATCTTCTTTTCATTGCCGTCAGAATCTCGTTACTTTTGAACCCCCGCCGCATAAGAAACTGGTAAGTTCTGCGGAATTCTTTCTCATCTGCATTCTCTGCTACGTAACCACGCTTCTCAAGAAGTCTGTAAATCTGCTCAAGTTCCTGCGCCTCATACGCTTCTTCCAGTGCCTGCTCAATGAGTTCTTTACTTATTCCTTTCTGAGAAAGCTTCATTTTAATCTGCAACCTGCTCAACCGTTCCTGTGAAAGCCGCACAAACGTGCAGGCATACCGCAGGTCATCTATATAATGATAACGCTTCACATATTCGACCGCGGCATCAATACATTCTTCTGGATAACCACCAGTACGCAGCTTCTCCCGAAGCTGATGCTCCGTCCGATCCATTCGCTCAAGGAGATGCATCGCACGCTTCGTTGCTCTCTTCGCCACCACCTCATCCAACAGTTTCCGATAATCCTCTTCTTCGATTGCAACATCCTCTGAAAGTTTAAATTGTCTAGCCTCCGAGCGGTACAAAGAAAGCTCCACACCGTTGTCAAAACGGATGCGGAGCTTTCCTTTGCCCAGAGACTCGCACTCTGTCACATAAATCATAAATTATGCATCCTTACCTGCATCTGCACTCTCTTCTGGCGCAACAGCTTCCTCTTCATCCTCCTGCGCAAAATAGTGCTCTCTCACCTGTTCCTCGATCATCTTACAGAACTCCGGATTCTCACGCAGATAAGTCTTCGCATTCTCACGTCCCTGTCCGATCTTATCTCCCTCATACGCGTACCACGCACCGGATTTACTGATGATGCCTACATTCGCTGCCAGGTCAAGGATATCCCCTTCCTTCGAGATCCCCTGTCCAAACATAATATCAAATTCAGCCTCTCTGAATGGCGGAGCCACCTTATTCTTGACTACCTTCACACGGGTATGGTTACCGATCACTTCACCAGCCTGCTTTAAAGCTTCCACTCTGCGGACATCCAGACGTACCGATGCATAGAACTTAAGCGCACGTCCACCGGTTGTTGTCTCCGGGTTACCGAACATGACACCAACCTTCTCACGCAGCTGATTGATAAAGATAACAATACAGTTGGACTTGCTGATGACACCGGTCAGTTTACGAAGTGCCTGGCTCATCAGTCTCGCCTGCAGACCAACATGGGAGTCTCCCATATCTCCATCGATCTCCGCCTTCGGAACTAATGCAGCTACAGAATCGACAATTACGATATCTACCGCACCAGAACGAACCATCGTCTCTGTGATCTCAAGTGCCTGCTCACCACAGTCCGGCTGCGAAATATACAGATTATCAATATCTACACCGATATTCTTTGCATAGACAGGATCCAATGCATGCTCCGCATCGATAAATCCTGCGATACCGCCTCTCTTCTGAACCTCAGCCACACAATGAAGCGCAACCGTTGTCTTACCACTGGACTCCGGTCCATAAATCTCAATAATTCTTCCCTTCGGAAGTCCGCCGAGTCCAAGTGCAATATCAAGACTTAATGATCCGGTCGGAACGGTCTCCACATTCATGTTCGCGGAATTGTCACCGAGCTTCATGACCGAACCCTTACCGTACTGTCTCTCAATCTGCGCAATCGCAGCGTCTAATGCTTTCAATTTATCTTCTTTTGCCATAACGATCTCCTTTATACGAACTTATGTTCGTTTTTATGTTCTAATAGTAGTATACTTTGATTGCATTGTCAATCATTAATTTCAAAAAAAACGGTGTTGGGGAATAAAAAAGACAGCTGCCTTAAGCAACTGTCTTAATTATATCGATAGACCTTTTCCTTGTCAACCAAAAAGTCTCAATCATACTCTATTCATCCGCAAGAAGTGTATTCAGACATTCCATGATCGTCTCCTTGTTCTGCAGTCCGATCATTCTCTGCTGGAACAGACCATATTTCATGAATACAAGTGTCGGTATACTTGTGATCTGATAATTCAATGCAAGGGAAGCCTGCTCGTCCACATTCACCTTACACACCTTCACCTGATCTCCCATCTCCTTCGCGATCTCATCCACAACCGGAGACTGCAGCTGACACGGTCCGCACCAGGTTGCCCAGAAATCGATCAGTACCGGTACCTTAGCTGCTAATACTTCCTGTTCAAAGTTGTCCTTCGTCAATGTCACTACATCCATCTTAATTTCTCCTTCGTCACCAGACACACATTGTAATACGCGCTGCCTTAAGCTTTCTCTATTTCTCTAAAAGTTTAATTCGTACCGAATTCAGCGAGAACCAGTCCCTCATTTCGGTCAAGCACCATACCGACACTCCATGCATTGACAAACAGAAGAAGCGGATTTCCCTTCATATCAATGACCTTCTTCATGTCGGAAGTACCGGTCAGATTATCCACATCGACCTCATCCTTATTCTCGATCCAGCGGATATGCTCATACGGCAGATTTTCCAGACGAATCTCCACATTATACTCATTCTCCAGACGGAATTTGAGTACGTCAAACTGTAACACACCGACAACGCCGACGATAATTTCTTCCATACCGCCTTTGTACTCCTGGAAAATCTGGATGGCACCTTCCTGCGCAATCTGTGTCACGCCTTTGACGAACTGCTTACGCTTCATGGAATCGATGAGACGTACACGCGCAAAATGCTCCGGTGCAAAGGTCGGAATTCCTTCAAAGCGGAACTTGTCTTTCGCGGTCGTTAACGTATCTCCGATCGAGAAAATACCCGGATCAAAGATACCGATGATATCTCCGGCGTATGCTTCCTCCACGATCTTACGCTCATCCGCCATCATCTGCTGCGGCTGTGCGAGCTTGATCTGCTTGTCTCCCTGAACATGATACACTTCCATACCGGCGGTAAACTTTCCGGAACAGATACGCATGAAAGCGATACGGTCTCTGTGGTTCTTGTTCATATTGGCCTGAATCTTAAATACGAAAGCAGAGAAATCCTCTCCAAACGGATCAATCTCTCCGATATCGGCTTTACGTGCCATCGGTGCATACGTCATCTGTAAGAAATGCTGCAGGAATGTCTCAACACCGAAATTGGTTAAAGCAGAACCGAAAAATACCGGCGAAAGCTCACCCTTAGTTACAAGATCCATGTCGAACTCCGCGCTCGCTCCATCGAGAAGCTCGATCTCATCATCAAGCTGCGCCTTCTTGTCAGCCCCGATCTCATCCACAAGTGACGGATCATCAATATCAATGATCTTCTCCGAACCTTCCTTCGTTCCCTTAAGGGTATCGGCGAAAGTCATGACTTTTCTGGTATTACGGTCATATACACCCTTGAACTCCTTACCGGAACCAATCGGCCAGTTGATCGGGCAGGTTGCGATCCCCAGTTCGTTCTCGATATCATCAAGAAGCTCAAAGGTATCGTTCGCATCGCGGTCCATCTTATTGATAAATGTAAAAATCGGAATATGGCGCATGACGCAGACTTTGAAAAGTTTGCGTGTCTGCGCCTCTACACCTTTACTTGCATCAATGACCATGACGGCGGAATCCGCTGCCATCAGTGTACGGTATGTGTCCTCCGAGAAATCCTGATGTCCCGGTGTATCCAGAATGTTGATGCAGTATCCATCATAATTGAACTGCAACACAGAAGAAGTAACCGAAATACCTCTCTGCTTCTCAATCTCCATCCAATCGGACACAGCGTGCTTTGCAGTCGCCTTTCCCTTTACCGAACCCGCCTGGTTGATAGCGCCTCCGTACAGAAGGAACTTCTCCGTCAGTGTCGTCTTACCGGCATCCGGGTGGGAAATAATTGCAAAAGTACGTCTTTTTTCTATTTCTTTTCTTAAGTTGCTCACAATAGATCCTCCAAAACTTGATATAAATGCATATCAAAGTTTATATTACTCTAAAAAATATGTATTTTCAACTAATTTTATTCAATCGGTGTAATGACGATATTTTCTGCTGCTACACCGGTCTTGCGTTTGACAATATCCTCCACCTGTGCACGCTTCGCGTCCGTCACATCCCCCATATCAAGAACCACATCACACTCCTCGTCGGTAATACTGACCACAACGTTTTGAAAGCCTTTCGCTTCAAGCATCATTTCCGCATTGGACTCCTTCTCTGCAAGATCCGTCATTGTAACCATCTCATCGATTGCAGCCTGCTTCTGTGCCTCATCAACCGTTGCACTGTCAATGATCGCCTGCAGTGTTTCTTTATTTTTGGAACGAACCTGCTCGCGATTGAGCTTGACCTGTGCTGCATAGTCGGCACTTGCGGCTACCGCACTCGTAAGCACGGTCTCTCCAGCATCCGTCGGTTCTTCACCACTCTCGGTTGATGCAAGCGCCACACTCTCGCCATCACTGATGTCGGCTGCAATGTCATCGTAATTGTCTTCCATACCGTCAGACAACGCATCTTCCTTCATATTCGCAACCGTTTTCGTTTCCTCCGCGCCTCCGCTTTTGCGATCGTAACTTACATATCCGGCAATCGCGATAAGTACCGCAAGTGTTGTGATCACGACCTGATTTTTATGAATGATTTTCTTCACAGCGATTCCTCCTGCACTGACATTTTAACTACTTTCACTTTATGCGCCTCAAGGTCAAATAATGACTGGATTGCACCGGTTATTTCGGTGGCAATGCCCGGTCTGTCTCCCCCCTGCGCAACCACAACGACCCCCTCCACCTTCGGGCGTTCTCTTCGCACAACATAAGGTTCCTTTGTATCTCCCATGTCATAGACAACCGTTGTCTCCTCACGTGTCTTCTCCTGTATCCGGACATCCTTGTCCAGATAGACCAGCCCGTCATCGGAAAGCGTGAGCATCACCCGCACTTTTCCAACTCCATCCATACTTTCAATCAAGTCTGTAAGCTGCTCCTCCAGTGCCTTTGTATACTCTGTATCCGTCTGTGTCTGTCTCATTTCCGCTGTATTCTTCCCGTCCGTTTCCTCCTGTGTCAATTGGTCGACGTTACCGGCCTTTTTCCCGTCCCCTGTCGGGATTAAAATGATCAGCACAAGAATTCCGATTAATATCAGTATGATTCCGTCGGTCTTACTCCTGCCGCTCAGTCGCTTCGTAATCCACTCCTTCACGCTCCAGGAACCATGCAAAGACATCCTCTCCCTTCTCTTTATATTCATTCTGCGCAAGCATATCTGCGACAGAATATAACTGCCGCCTCGTCTCAGCCCTCACATCCTTCTGCAGAAAACCAAGCACCGGTTTCATCAGTACCGCGATCATGAGCGCGCTCACAAAAAAGCGATAGTACTTCCGATAGCTCTCCTGCGGTGCCAGATAGGAAATCAGATAAAGCACCAGAAGAAACAGAAAATAATTTTTTACAAATACTATGATCGTCTCCATAGAACTTCTCCTAGAAAATAAAACTTGTCGATGCACTGATCACAGAAATCGTGATCCAAAAATACAGCATTGCATCCGCTAAAATCCGGCAATACAGACCGCTTCCCCGCCCGACCCCTGCCACACATTCCACGATCCGCTTGTCGCTAAACGGTTCAAGCAGCGCTGCAATCAGACGATACATAACGGTGAAGCAAAGCACGCTGCAAAGCGGAGCCATACAAAGAATAAGCAGAAGGATCAGTGCCGCTGCACCTACGCTGTTCTTGATCATAATCGCACAGCCAAGCAACAATTCTCCGGTTGCACTCACAGTATTTCCAAGCCCCGGAATTGCCTGAATTCCGTGATAGAGACTGCTTGCCGCAAGGCGATCCTTCGCTGGTGCTAGAATGGACTGCACAACTCCAAGCCCCATCACTAAGGCTAGTCCAAATTTCAGCAGAGAACGCAGGGCACTTCCGATCAGCTCCGCAAGCTTTGAAAACCGGCTTTCCTCAAACAAATGATCCATCATAACAAGAAGTACATAGATATGTACCCCCGGGAGAAAAACCACCTTCATCACAAGTTCGATCACATAAACAATTCCAAGTGTCACTTCATAGAAGAAGCCTGCACTCGCCGAATTTCCGGAAAGCAGAAGCGTTGCCGCATAAGCCGGCACAAAAGCGGTCATGAAAGAAAGTATCCTGCTCACTCCCTCCTCCACCACATGCCCGATCAGCGTAAAGGACTGCAGAAGCAAAAGCACGATCCCGACATACACCATAAGGAATCCCATATCCGCCACATATCCCTGCTTCGCGATCAAAAGCTTTCCAAACAAAGCAAAAAGAAGCGCCATCACTACAATCTGAAAAAAAATAGGTTTCACTTCCGCCAACTCATAAAAGAACAGATCAAACACATAATCGCAGATCATCCGCCCATCCACACCGTCTGTTCCGTTCTCGGCAAACGCTTTGGTCAGATCCGAGAACCTTAGTTTTTCCGGAAGATCATTTTCTTCCAATGACAAGTCCAGTTCGTCGAAATCCAGTTCATCAATGATTTCCTGTAAGTACTGCATATTTGTGCTATCCTCTGTATCCTGTATATGGCTCACACTCCTTATGTTGTCACAAAAAATCATCTGTTTCTGTGATCTTCCCACACATTCCTGCGCATCCACCCTAAGCGGTGCAACACTGATTCCCAGCATGATCATAAGCACCGCTGCCATCTTTTTCCAAAATCCAGCCATCTACAAAAAATTCTCCAATACATCCACCAGATACATAAGCTCCGGTATACTTAGCGCAATGATGGACAGCTTTGCAAACAATTCCATCTGTCCTGCGAGTGACGAATAGCCGGACTCCCTGCTGAAATTGGCGGCAAAATCCGCCACATAAGTGATTCCAAGCATTTTAAAAAGCGGCGTAAGATATGCCTCATCAATCGGCAGTCTGTCGATCAATTCTTTTAAAAATGCCAGGATTGTCTGCATTCGCGCCAGCGCATACACAAAAACAAGCATTCCTGCAACCAACACGATCAGCATAGAGAACTCACCTTTTTCTTTCCGAAGCGGTGCTGCCAGAAAAATCGCCGCTATCCCGATCAATCCGATTTTGACCATCATAACTACATGACAAAAAGCGTTTCCATTGTCTCAAACAGCTCACTGATATAAGGAACGATCCAGAACAGCACAATGATCAGACCCGCAAGGCTGAGTAAGAACGCCTGCTCCTCTCTGCCGCTGTGTTTCAGCACCTGACTCAGCACGGTTACAACGATTCCTACTGCAGCGATTTTGAATATGATTGTTACCCCCATCCCATTCCTTTCCGCCGTCTAAAGCAACAGAATCACGACCATGACTCCGGTAAGCATTCCGACCGGCATATATACTTTGCGTTTCTCCAGATAGTGCTCTCGTTCCTCTCCAATGACTGTCTCCATCTGCCTGATACAAGAAGTGATACATTGCTGTGTCTGTCTGTGATTGTTACCAAAGAAGCCTTCGCCTGCCCGAAGCAGAACCTGAAACGCATCCTCCGGCAGTCCAAGCGTATGTTTCTGCCGTTTAAGTACCTTCTGCCACACCTCCTGTCCCGTAGGATAGAGATGTAAAAGCAGGTCATGCTGCACCTCATCCGCCACGTGTTCCAGCTCCGGCACATCGTACGGATAAGTCTCTAAAAATTCTGCCACCCGCATCTGCCTTACTTCAAGCACATACGCCCAGCTTTGCAAAAAGCGTACGATTGCAAGCATATTTCTTATGTTTCTCTTCATCCGCTCCATCCAGCAGGCAAGCAGGATTACAAAGCCAATAAGGACACAGGCTCCTCCAACTAGCTTTCCCACATACTTTGCCCTCCTCCATCATAGACATGATAATGCCGCTTCCCTTCATCCCTTTCAATTTCAATCAGCCGAAGAAGACTTTCCTCCAACCGGTTTTGATTGCTTTGCAGCTTTGCAAGCAATTCTAGGATATTCCCCGCGTGCATCGTTCCAATCACATACACACCGCTTTGCGCAGCCTCCTGCATGACGTCAAAATCCTCTCTGCTTCCCAGTTCATCCACCGCAAGGAATTCCGGCGACATAGAACGTAACATCATACGCATTCCGATGCTTTTCGGGCAATTATCAAGCACATCACACCTCGGGCCAAGATCATTTTGGGGCACGCCCATATGACAGGCTGCGATCTCCGACCGCTCATCGATAACCCCAACCTTATATCCCCGATGCAGTCCTTCCCCACTGGAAAGAATGCGGATGCAATCCCGCAGACACGTTGTCTTGCCTGCTCCCGGTTCCGAAAAAAGAATGGTATGATACCAGCCTTCCCCCTTCCTCATCCATGGAATCAGATTTGCTGCACATCCTTTTTTTTCATGTGCAACCCTTATATTGATTGCACCAATTGCACTCACGCAATCCGTCACCATTCCCTGGTTTCCGTTGTGATAGCTTGCATGTCCGCTGATTCCTATGCGATGTCCGCCCTCGATTGTCAGGAATCCCTGCCGCATCTCCTCCTCCAGAATATACGGCGAATATCCGGTCAGATAACTGATACATTCCCTCATCTGCACCTGTGTCACCTTTTCGTATTGTTTTACAGTTGCATTTTCCAATATCAGTTCAAGTGGTTGTCCTACGCGAAGTCGGATTTCCTCCGCACAGCCAATCACTGCCGGATCGATCTGTTCCCTGAATTCACGCGGAAGATAGCACATGATATCACTCTCCTGGCTTATTATGATAATCACCTCCAAGTAAAACAAAAAGCCATAGGGGATTGTCCCTATGGCTCATATATATGTGTAAATCTGTAATTGTATGCCTATCTTTTACATGCGGTCCGGTGCAGAGAATCCAAGTACATCGATACAGGTCTCAAGCACACTCTTGGTCAGAACAAGAAGGCTGATATAAGAATCCTTAACCTGCTCATCTTCCTGCGCAAGAATCTTGTTCTCATGATAGAAACCATTGAATGCATTGGCAAGTTCATAGATATATGCACAGATCTTATGCGGAGCAAGCTCCTCATACGCATTCTCCATCATCGCATTGAAGCGGGATAACACAAGCATCAGGTTCTTCTCGCTTGCAGAATGTGCAGGCAGGATTGCTCCGTTTGGAAGTGCCTTACCATCTGCCTGATATTTTGCAAGGATCGACTTAATACGAACGATCGTATAGAGGATATATGGTCCTGTATTTCCTTCAAAAGAAGTGAAACGCTCAATATCGAAGATATAATCCTTGCTCGCCTGATTCGAGAGATCTCCATACTTGACAGCTGCAAGCGCTACCATCCTGGCAGTCTTTTGAGCTTCCTCGTCACTGATATCGAGATTCTCTTTCTCCTTCTGGTTCTCCGTAATCTTCTTGAGCATCTCCTCATTGATCTCATCGAGGAGATATTCCAGACGCATAACGCCACCGTCTCTGGTCTTAAAAGGCTTTCCATCCTTACCGTTCATTGTACCGAATCCGATATGGGTCAGCTGTACATCATCTCCGACAAGTCCGGTCTTTCTTGCACAACGGAATACCTGGATAAAATGCATACTCTGTCTCTGGTCAGCCAGATAAATAATACTGTCCGGATTGTAATCCTGCATACGCATCACAATCGTTGCAAGATCTGTCGTACTGTAGAGCGAAGCTCCATCCGACTTTAAGATAATACATGGAGGAATCTCCTTCGTATCCGTATCTACCTTGACGTCTACGACTAAGGCTCCCTCGCTCATATAAGCAAAACCTTTGTCCTTCATCATCTGTACCATATCCGGAATATACGGCTGCGCATCGGACTCTCCCTTCCAGAGTTCGAACGATACATTTAAATTGTCATAATTCTTCTTCAGATCCGTTACGGATACATTCAAAATATGTTCCAGTAACGCACGATATCCACGTCTTCCCGCCTGAAGCTGACTCGTTGCTTCCATCGCAGCCTCACGGAAGGCATCGTCTTCCTTACTCTTCTTGCTGGCAGTCGGATAGATATCCTCAAGTTCAGAGATATCAAAAGGAGCTTCCTTCGGATATTCACCCTGATAATTCTCATCAAAATATACGAGTTCCGGCTTGCGTTCCTTTAATTCCACAATGATCAATCCCATCTGCAGACCCCAGTCACCGAGGTGAACATCGCCGATCACATTGTGACCCATGAATTTACCGATACGCTTTACACTCTCACCGATGATCGCCGAACGAAGATGTCCGACATGCAGAGGCTTCGCAACATTAGCTCCGCCATAATCCACGATGATCGTCTTAGGATTCTCGGCCTTGTCGCAGCCGAATCTTCCCTCATCTTCCTTCATGGAAGTAACCACAGAAGCAAGATAATCCTTACTTAATTTCAAATTGATAAATCCCGGCTTAACGGATTCCACTCTCTCAAACATCGCGTTGTCCTTAAGACTTTCTGCAATCTTATCCGAGATCATAAATGGTGCACATTTATATTCCTTTGCAGCCGCCATCGCACCGTTACACTGGTACTCACACAAATCCGGGCGGTTGGATAATGTCACTTTTCCGTACTTTGCATCATATCCGTTCTCCGTGAATGCTTTCATCACTTCAGCGGAAATACTGTCGATCAATGTCTTCATCTGTTTTCTCCTATTCTCAGTCTAGGGACTATTCTATACATTCCCCTTGGAATTGTCAACGAATTCACGTCTTATGTGCTTATGCGCATACAAATCCTGATCCGCGTTCTTATAGAGTTCTTCAAATTCAATGCCGGACTTACCCCAGCTGACTCCATACGAGAAGTTCAGTACTCCGATACGGTCCCCGGGCACAACAATCTGCGTAAACTCACGCTCGACCTGCTGCATAATATTCGGAAGTCTTCTCTCAATCTCTGCATGTCTGCAATAGATGGCAAATTCGTCGCCGCCCATTCGTCCTACGAACGCATCTCCGGCAAAATTCCGCTGCAGAATATGTACCAGACGAATCAGTACCTGATCTCCGAAATCATGCCCGTAGGTATCATTGATCTGCTTAAAATAATCTACATCCATCATAATAAAGAGCACTTTCTGTTTCTCCTTGAGATTCCGCAGATCATGCTCGATCGTCTGAATGAATGTCGCACGATTAAACGCGCCCGTCATCATATCCATCCGCGAACGCACTTCCGCACTCGCATAATAGTAATAGATGAACGACTGCATGATTCCAATCAGTACAAAGAGTGCAAACTGCGCCACAACAAACTGCGCCAGCAATGCCTGTAACACATCCCTCGATGTTTCTCCTGGCATAACGTCATAGATCTGGACAATATCATCGATCCCGTTCCTGAAATTCATGCACACGCTAAATCCCAAAATACCGATCACAATCAGTGCGATCCACTGCCAATATATGACCTTCGTATATTTACTTGCCAGAACACCTTCCCGGACTTTATCGATTTTGTCCTTAATCCAGACCGATTCACACATATAGTGCAGCAATACGACAGCAATCACAGAACAAATCATTTCAATCTGCATACCGTTTGTATGCCAGCTGCTGACAGGACTCCACCATTTGACCCCGGCTTCCGGGAAAAGCCACTGCATCATGCCGAATACCAGCAGAATGTGTAACATTTGTGCACCGATCGTTGCCAATGTGACCCAAAGGGCTCTGTATCTGCCGGCCTTCTTTGCTTTCGCATAGAGCAGTCCTGCCACAAATCCTAAAAGAATTCTCGGAACCAGACACAATAAGGCACTCTGCGTCGGCGCCCCGCTACGAACCGGTGAAAACATAAGATCCACGTATGTGGCTTCCGTAGTCACGATCGTGGCTTTCCACATGCCGGTCAGACCAAAAATGATGCCGGCAGCACTTCCCTCCCACGGACCAAGCAGATAAGCAGCCGCCAATACAACCAACGACACAAATGTGATTGAGATATAATCCAGCCGGATATATCCCCATGCGGAAAAGGCCAACATAATCTCCAATGCGATCAGTGCCGCCAATTCATAATAGTATAAAATTCCTCTTCGTTTTTTCTCTTCCACGTAAATCCGCTTCCTTACTTACGATTCGACAATAGCCTCCACCACTTATAAAGTGGCGCAGGCTATCCAGTCGTTAATTTTACTATATCAACTTCACAATCTATCGTCAAGTTTTCTTTCTCTCATCAGCAATGAAACGTTTCGTCTAGTGGTCTCTTAAATCCTTTTTCTTAAGCAGGGCGGAAGTATCGAGTGTCACTTCCTCCTGCTTCTTTTTCCTCTTTGAAGTCTTTTTGTTTGAAGTTTTCCTGGCCTGTTCTGCCACATTCTCAGTTGCCTTCACGCCCTGAGCCTGCTGCACGTCAGCCTTACCGGCAGCATCGGCATGCTGCGCACCGGAGATGCCCTCTGCACCCGGCATGTATTTTCTCTTTTCAGCCATCATAGCAGCCTTGTTCTTGTGCGCCATCCGACGGCTCTTTACCAAACGATATAGCCGGCTGTCCTGTGGCACGAACGCGAATCTTCGCATCGCCACATCCAAAAGAAACCACACGATTGCAAGGATTAGAAGCCACTTCGACAGATCATATGCGGCTCGGGAAGTCGTCTTTAATTTCTTCCAGAACGAATCTTTCGGCGTTATCACCCTGCCATACCGGTTCATAAAGCTTAAGAAGCTCTCATTGTCCGCCGCAAACTTATACTCATCCGAATACTGTGCGACCGCTGCTGTGGTGATCGCATTTTTCAGTTCGCCGTCATCACTTCTTCGCACACTTAAGTTATAGATTCCCGGGATATCCGTATCAAGTTTTGCCTCGTACTCTCCCGGTGCGCGTGCCGAAAGCTTAACCGTATGTGTCTGACCGTCCGGATCGGTGTAGACCGCCTCGACACTCGTGCGCTCCTTGTAATCCTGCGCCTTATACCGGATCGTTGTCACCTCGCCACTCGTCTCCACCTCAAGGGAATCATCCCCCAGCGATGCATTTCCGGCGCTGTAATCAATGATGCGTTTCCAAAGCTGCACATAATCTTCCTCATTCGCAAAACCGGAAGTCCAGGTGTTGGTCACATCCGTATTCCATGCCACCGTATGTCCAAGTCCGTACTGCATTACGGAAAGGATCGGATCGTCCTTGTCCGAAGCAAGCAATACATTCGCCGCATTCTTCGGCGTGGCACTGATATATCCTTTGATTGCCGGCCAGCCATCCGCAAACAGATTTTTTGTGATCGCATTGGACGAATTGGCTGCAAGCGAAAAGGTTCCGTTCTGTATATAGGTTTCTCCGCTTAACAGCACTTCCTGCGCGAAGATCTTTGGCATATCCGTTCCGTTATCACAATAATAGTAACGGCCGCCGCAGCCTTGTGCGATCGTTCTAAGCAGCGACTGATTGGAATCCGTTCCCACCGCTACCGTCGAAAGCGTGACGCCTTGGTCCGCGTAATCCTTTATGACGCCTGCAAAATTGCGGTCTTCGCCCTGTCCGTCGGTTAACAGTACCACATGTTTGATATCTGCATCACATTTTACGATTTCGCTTAATGCTGCATTTAAAGCTGGCTTGATCGTGGTTCCTCCACCGTCCGAAACACTCTCGATCGCCTTGTGGATGGCATCTTTATCCTCCACTTTCGTGATCGGCAACTGCCAGTTGTACCGGTCATCAAACGTGACCACGCCGACATAGTCATTCTCCGTCAGTTCATCCACCGCATGATTGGCAGCCGTGATCGCAAGATCCAGATTCGTTGCCCCGGAATCCACATCTTCTTCCATGGACATACTGCCGGAATGGTCGATGACCATCACCATCGCAAGCGACGGCACCTCATTCGTGCTGCGCGGCATCATATCAACCGGCAGAACAGTCTCCAGCGCCGTATCCCGGTACAGTCCGAGCCCGAAGCTCTCCTTGCCGCCGGTTGCGACCAGCCCGCAGCCGTAATCTTTGACATACGTATCCAGATTCCCGACAAAAGCCTCCGGCAGATCATCGTAATGTACATTTTCGAGAATCACACTCTTGTACTTAAGCAGTCCTTCGAGTGTCGTCGGTGCACCACCGGCCGGAACGACCGTATAGTTACAGCCCGCACTGTCAAGAAGCGCCGCAAAATTCGTCGAATCTTCCTTCACGCCGCACACGACAAGGATCTTCGGTGCCGCATCAATGACCGAGTAAGCATTATACGCATTATTTTCTTCGCATGTATCGCCTTTGGCATTCACCCTGACCGTAAAACTTTCAATATTCTCGCCGGATACGTTCTGCTTTAATACAAACGAATTGCTTCCCTTGTTCAGATGGACCGGCGTAACAGACTTCTTCTTGTCGCTCATCCAGATCTCCAGATCCGCATCCGTCTCGTAGTTGCTCATCACGGTGACCGTCATGGAGTACGCATCGCCCGCATACAGGTAACTCGGCATCTCGACATTGTCAATGTAGGCATCCTTGCCCTGCGTGGTATCGTAAACGACCGAAAGCAGCTCCACGCCGCGCGATACGACCGCAGAAGCCGTATTATCGATATTGCCGCGCGTCTGCCGTCCGTCCGTGAGGATCACGATACGCCCCGCGCTGCCCTCCGGGATCATAGAGAGACCTCTGGATACCGCCTCCTCGACATTCGTTGCCGTCTTATCCGGTGTCGAAAGAATTCCGGAATAGTTCTTCTCCCTCGTCACAAACTGCTCTACCATCGGCTTCTTGCCAAAGGTCACGATTCCATACTGATTGCCTTTCGGCATCTTCTGAATTGCATCCGCGATGTAGGAATCCATATCAGACAGGTTCGTCTCGTTGCTCGTCGATGCATCGACCAGAAAAATCGTGGTGTTTAAATCCGCTCTCTTCGGGATCGAAATCCCGATCGCAGCGAGAACAAGAAGCACCAGACCGGCCAGTCTTACGCCGAGATAAAATCTGCCCCGATAACGCATCTGCTTTACATAAACGATCCACTCAAGGATGAGAAGCAGGATCACAAGAAGAATGACAAGACTTCTGAGCGACTTTCTTGTCATTCCGCCCTGTGTTGTCACGCCGTCCCCGCTCGATGCTGCCGTAACCGACGCATCGGACTGTGTGCCCGTTGCAAAACGCACCACATACGCTTCTTTTTTATCGCCTGCCTCAACCGTAAAAAGCCCCGCCTTATCCGTCTCTGCGGAAAGTGTGCTGACATCCACATCCGACTGCGGATGGTAGACAATTTTCTCACCTGCCACATACACATTCTGTGCCAGCAGCGAACTGTCGTTTAAGAAACTGAGTGCATTCGCCATATAAACCGGGAATTCCGCCTGCAGCGGAAAATCCGACTCACGGATATCGAATCCCACAACCACGACACGCACACCGTCATGTTCGCCGTAATAACCGGCACATTTCTTACCTGCCCACAGAAAACCGGTTGCCCATTCCGGCACATCATACGTATAAGTCTCGTTGACACCGACCGTAAAATCCCGGATTCCGGATGTAATCTCGGTATCCGACACGGTTAATGCGACATGCTCTTCCCTGCCTGCTGCATCCGACGGATCCGCAAATACCATCCGGCTTAACGCATCCTTCTGCTGTCCGGCGGTCCCTGCATCATAGATGCGCACCCTCGTATCATCCTCTTCGAGTGTGTTTTCGCGTTCCGCACGCACCAGACTTCCGCCACTGATTGCCTCATAGGCTTTCTCGACATACGTATTGCCTTTTCCGATCAATACGGCATCATACTGTGCCGCCTGATCCTCGATGGCATAGGTGACATTGTCCTGCGCAAGCGAATCCTTTGCCTCGCTTCCCGCAAAACGGATCGCAGAGATCTCGCTTTTAAGAGGCTTACCGTCCCACTTGATATTCTCAAACAGAACCGTATAACTTTCCTTCGCCGGAACCGTCACGCTTCGCACGCTAAGAGGCGTATCCTCCTCGTACAGACTGATTTCAAGCGACGCGTCTTTATCACTGTAATTGGTCAGTCCCGCCGCAGCCTGATCGCCGTTCTCATCCTTCGCACAGGAGAGAAAATCATTCGACACATTCTCTGCCGCCTCACCCATCACGCAGATATCCGCATGAAATCTCTGCACCAGAGGATCCGCATCTGCCGCACCGATGCCATCCGTATAGACAAGAACGGACGTTTTCTTTCCATCCTCCTGCTGCGCAGCAAGTGAATCCACCGTATCCTCCACATCGGAAAGCGAGCCGTCCGCATCGCTGCAGGTCACTCCGTCGAGTGCCTGCGTAAGCTGCCGGCTGTCCGTCGCACCTACCGCGAGCAGCTCCGTTTTATTCTCATGTGTCGTCACAATGGAAAACGTACTTCCCGGGGAATCGGCAATCTGCTGCTTCATCGCATCCACCGCAAGTCCCAGTCTGGACTTGCCGCCCGCATCCACGTTCTGCATGCTTCCGCTCGTATCGAGCACCATGATCACATTGGCATTCGAATTTCCCTTGCGGTTCATGTATGGTGTCATTAACGCGAGCACCAGAAGCAATGCGGCAACGATCTGTAAATACATCAGAATATTGTGTAAAAATTTCTCTAAAAATGTCTTCGACTGCCGGTTGACAAAAAGCTTATTCCACAACAGGTTCGAAGAAATCTTCGTATCTTTCCCTTTGGGAACAAGCAGATAAAAAATGATGATGATCGGTACCGCAAGCAGGAACGCAAGCGGCCATAAACTCTCAAATGTCATATAATACCCTCAAATCTTCATAGATCAGCTTCTTGTGATCCCGCGTCGTGTCACACAGCACATACGCGCCGCCACCGGATGCGCACCCTTTCTTCAGCCGTCCGGTCAAAGCAAAAAGCTCCTTTTCGTATGCCTCGATTGCCTGCGCATCCATCGTGACACGAAGTTTATCCTCCGTCTCCATATCAATAAGATTTCTCGTTCCGTCCATATCGATATGAAGCTCCTCACCGCAAAGTGTCTGCAGCATAACCGGACGCTGCTTGCGGTACCGGAGATACTGCAACATCTTCTCGTACGAACGATCCGCTTCCTCCAAAAGTGACTCCTGCAAAAAGTCGCTGATCACGACCGTAACCCCCGCTCCGGTCAGCGGAATCCTTCGCACGGATGAAAGCAGTTCGCTCTCCCCGCCAAACGTCCGGCTTTCCAGCCAATGGATTACGCGTGGGAAACTCTTCTTTCCTCCTCCGACCGACAGCGGCCGCATAAGCTCCGCCGTATCGACCAGCACCACCCGGTCCATATTCGCCAAAGCGATATATGCCACCACAGCTGCAAGCATCGTGGCGAGTTCGGATTTTTTGCGTTCTCCGTACTCCATCGAGGCGCTCGTATCGAGAAGGATTGTAACGTAAGCTTCCTTCTCTTCCATATATTCCCGGATATACATGCGGTCCAGTCTCGCATACACATTCCAGTCGAGACGTCTTAAATCATCGCCCGGCATGTACTCACGGAAATCCGAAAACTCTGCGGACACACCTTTTTGTACCGACTTGCGGTTTCCGGACATATTCCTATTGCTTTTATGCGTCATCGCAAGCGAAAGCTGCGACAGCGTATGATAAAACTCTGAATCAAACATGGTTCCTCTCCCCAAATGCCCGCATCTGCATCTTTTTTCGAAACAGCTGCCGCGCCAGCTTTGTCAATCAAAAATCTTTGAATCAGCCTTACAATAGCTTCTCGATAATCGCATCCCCGGTAATTTCCTCCGAGATGGCATCGAAGCTTAACAGAATACGGTGACGCAGTACCGGATAGGCCACGCTTTTGACATCCTCAAAAGCAACGTTAAAACGTCCTTCCATAAACGCACGCGCTCGCGCCGTACGGATGATCGCCTGCGCCGCACGCGGGCTTGCGCCCTCTCTGATATACGGATTCTCCTTGTGTGTTGCCATCACAAGATCCAGAATATAATCCATGACCGCATCCGCGATCGGAATCTGTGCGACGAGACTTCTCGCAGCAAGAAGCTCCTCCCCGCTCATGATCGAAGTGATGACAGGCTTGTCTGTGCCCTCGGTCAGATTGACAATTCCGCGCAGTTCCTCCTTATCCGGAAAAGGCACTAAGATCTTAAATAAGAATCGGTCCAGCTGTGCCTCCGGAAGCGGATACGTTCCTTCCTGCTCGATCGGATTCTGTGTTGCAAGTACGAGAAACGGCTCTTCCAGCCTGTGGCTCTCGGTTCCGACCGTTACGGTGTGCTCCTGCATCGCCTCAAGTAAAGCAGACTGTGTCTTTGGTGTCGCACGGTTGATCTCATCGGCAAGTACCAGATTGGCAAAGATCGGTCCCTTCTCGAACCGGAAGCTGCTCCTTCCTTCTTCCTTTACCATAATGTTGGTTCCGGTGACATCACTCGGCATCAGATCCGGTGTAAACTGGATACGCTTAAAAGACAGTGCCAGCACCTTACTGATCGTGCGCACAAGCATCGTCTTTCCAAGTCCCGGCATACCTTCAAGCAGCACGTTTCCGCCTGCGAGCATCGCAAGCATAACCTGCCGGATGACTTCTTTTTGTCCGATGATGCCTTTGCCGATTTCCTGCTCACACTGTATGATTTTTTCCTGATAGCTTTCAAATTCTGTCATAGTTTCTCCTTTATTCACTCAGATTCTTAAAATAATCCTTGATCACATCTTCCATTCCGCTCGGATAGCGTCCGGCCTCGATTCCCTCGTAGGCATCCTTCGTATAATCACCGATGACAGAGTCGAGGCTTACATGATCCCCTTCCCACACAAGTCCGTTCTGTGCGCGGTAGGAATTCCCGTTCTCCTCGCCGGTCTTGTTTCCGGTCAGATTTTCATCGTTTCCGACCGCATTCGGCACACTGACATAATCGTGTGTTCCGCCGCCCTGTCCGGTTCCCCGTCCACTGCCATTGCCGGATCCGTTTCCGTTTCCATTTCCGTTCCCGGATCCATTTCCGTTTGAACCATCTCCGTTTGAACCGTCTCCGCTTCCGTTGCCCGAACCGTTTCCATTGTTATCTCCATCCGAGCTGTTGCCATCTCCGTTAGCGTTATTTCCATTCGATCCGTTTCCGTTGCTTCCGTTATTTCCGTCGCCGGAACTGCCGTTGCCTGCACCGGGCGTTCCGTTACTTCCACCGTTTGATGCACTCTGTGTGCCATTGCTTCCGGACGACTTCCCAGCTGCGTCCGCGGCCGCCTTGGCCAGTGCCTGAGCGATTGCCGCCTGCTGCTCCTTGCTCATCTGACTCGCAAGATTTGCCAGACTCTGGCTCGTCTGCTCCAGCTTAAATCCAAGCTTGTTCTTCGCCGCATCCAGTGCTTCCCTGCTGTCCGCACGCGCCAATTCCTGCATCGAACGGTTTAAAGCCTCCTGTAACTCGGAAAGCTTCGCCTTCTGCTCATCCGTAAGCGTACTTGTATCCATCTGCTCCAAGGCATCCGTAAGCTCGGATAGCTCCTTCTGCTTCTCCTTCGCCTCCTGATGGATTGCATGTCTCTGGCTTGCGGTCTCTCGCGCCTGTGACGGAATGAAAGCCAGACCGCATGCAAGCACAAGTGATAACGCCGCCGCGGTCAGATGCCTTTTGTCCGGAAGCAAACGGATACGGATCTCCTTTTTTTCGACCTTACCCCGCAGCTTCTCTGCCGCATCGCGCCTCTGCATACAGGCAAACGTACTCTCATCTTCCATCTGCTCATACGCAGTCTGCACACGCTCCTGTAATCCGAAGGTATCGATCCGTCTCGCAGCCTCATGCATACCGACTCTCTTTACGATGGAATACACCAGTCCCGCAAGAAAAGCGACGAGTAACGCGATACCCGCGCACAGATGCACATAGTAAAACGGAATCCATATCGATGCCGCCTCAAGCACGATTGCAGCAACACCTGCACACGCCAGAAAGCAGGTGCAGGTATCGAGTGTCTTTGCCATATTTAGTTTTCGTCTGCTCCGCCTGATCGCCTGCAGAAGATAATTTCGTTCATCCATTCGATTGCTCCGTTATTTGTGTCATCTGCTTTCCGGCAAGCTTCTTTGCTTTACGCTTTGATACCGGAGAGATCCGCTTCTTTGCGATCAGCAAAAACAGGAAAGAAACCGCAAGGAAAGCGATCGTTGAGAGGATCATCCACACCGATCCGGATGCGAGCCAGTTCAAAAGCGGTGACTTCGTCTGTCCGATGATATCCGCGATCCAGGATGCATCCGTCATGCTTTTTGCTACAAACTCCGTGATATAGACCACCGGATTCAACAAAAAGAATCCGATCATGTCTTTCTCGCTTTTTGCATAATCCGTCAGAATACAAATCAGATAGGCCGGAAGCGCCGTCACAACAAAGAATATGATATAGATTCCATAGGACACAATGACCGCTGTAATACTTTTGCGGCAGAATGAAGAACACATGATGCCGATGCTCGCTGCAAAAAGCGATACCAAGAGTGCCACCGCAATAAACCAGAACAGATAACTCCATGACAGTCCGCCCACAACGAACGTAAGCGCCATAACCGGAACGCTTGCCACGACAAAAATCATCGCCTGTGCGACCGCCGTCATGACTTTGCCCATAATCATGGACCACGGAGTCATACTGGTTGTCATCATAATATCGAAGGTCTGACGCTCCTTCTCCCCGGAGATGGCAGACGACGTATGGATCGGAATGACCGCTCCGAGTATCACCCACTGCGCGATTGCAAGCACCGGGTACAGCCACACCATCTGGCTATAGACATTGCCGTCCGTAAACCGGTTCTGACTCGTGATATATAGCAGTGCGACAAAGAATACCAGCGCCATAATAAGTTCATACACAAACACTTCCACACACATCTTAAAGCTTCTCGCCTGTACTTTGACGTCCTTCTTAATGATTGGATTCAGCCGCATGTTCCGCACCTCCTGTCAACTCCATAAATAAGGATTCCAAATTGCCTTCCTGCTTGTGGAACCCCGTCACAAGCACCTGTTGTGCGATCATCTGACCGATCATCTGCGCCACTTCCTGCTCCGTTGTCTTGCAGGTCAGCTTTAACTCTTTCTCGCCGATCGAATCCACTGTAATTCCGACATGTTCCTTGGCGATACGCACCGCAGCCTCCATACCTTCGGCCACATTTACGATCAGCTGGTCATGCCCGAACACACTCTCCATGACATCCTCGATTTTGCCGGCAGCCACCAGCTGTCCCTTGTTCATGATTCCGATGCTGTTGCACATCTCGGAGAGCTCCGAAAGAATATGGGAACTGATCACGATCGTCTTACCCATACTTTTGAGATTGAGGAGAAGCTCCTTCATCTCGACTCTCGCACGCGGATCCAGTCCGGAATTCGGTTCATCGAGAACGAGAAGTCCCGGGTTGTGGATAAGAGCACGCGCCACACACAGACGTTGCTTCATTCCACGAGACAACGTATCGACATACACTTCCTTTTTATCCGACAGATTGACCAGTTCCAGCAGATCGTCCGAGATCCGCGCGATCTCACGCGAGGTCATGCGGTACATCGATCCGTAGAAATCCATATATTCCTTTACTTTTAAGTTATCATACACCCCGAAGAAATCCGGCACATAGCCGATCTGCCGCTTGATCTCCTTAGGGTTTGCCAGCGCATCCACACCGTTGATACAGATGCTTCCGGCGGTCGGCGGCATCAGTCCGCACACCATGCGGATTGTCGTCGTCTTGCCGGCACCATTCGGACCGGCAAATCCGAATAAATCTCCCTGCGGCACATGCAGATTCAAATCGTTTACCGCAAGAAATTTGCCGTAATTCTTGTATAAATGACTAATTTGAAGCATGGCTGCCCTCCTGTTCCGCAATCGCATAGAAACAACTGTATGCGCGCTCGCTTTGTTCCGATGTAGCTTTTTGCATGCCCTGTTTGGTGATGCCGGTTGCCACAACATAATCTGCCTGATCCGCCGTATACTGTCTCGCATCCAACATACCAAGCATCAGTGCGGACATCACATCCTTGTCCGCAACCGTTGTCTTTGCTCCGTAATTGTAATAATCGACCAGCTTATCAAAAGTATCATCCAGATAAGCATCCGCCTGATTATAAACATACTTTTTATTCTTGATTGCATCTGCGATGTCCACCGTCTCACCGGCTTTCACATCCGTCAGAATCAGTGTATAATCCGAGCTCTGTAAAGCCAGATAAGGGAAATCCTGATTGGTGTTGTTTGTCACACTTCCACTCTGTGCGTTGCTGTCAAGTACAACCTGATCCGTGTCGATCGATCCGATCGAAATTCCGCTTCCGAACGCCTTCATATATTCGCTCTCAAAGTTCGTTGCCGGATTGGCGCCAATACGGATCTCATCACCATCATACACAATATGGTTTATATACTCCGGTACCTTGCGACTGGCTGTAACATATGTTGAGAATGCGCCTCCCGCATACATATAATTGTCATTTAACTTTGTTGTCCACTCTTTCGTACCGGAACGATACCCGAGCAGATACGTGTTCACATCCGGATCCGTCTCGCCGTCTGCCTGCTGCACCGATACAGAATACATCTTCGTTCCTCTTACCTGCATACCATTGCCGCACAGATAGACCAGTCCGACAAAGACCACGCCGAGGATCGGGATTCCCACCCAGTACCACTCGCTTCGTTTTGCCCTGCGCAGGATCAGGTAAAGGACCGGTCCTACCAGGATCGCATAAAGAAGGATCAAAACCTTAAGCGACGTAAAATTCACATCCGTAAACTGACGGTCGATCGCGCTCAGCGCGCGGCTTCCCGTATAAGCCCAACTGTCCTGATCCATATAGCTGGACGCTTTCAAAGAATTATACTGCACCTCATCATAAAGCGAGTAAACGATATTCTCACTGCCACTTTGCACCTGCAGATCCGAAAGCGAGATGCCCAGCACCTGCGCACACCCCTGTCCGATCTGGATATTCCATCCCGGATGCTCGGAGCTGAAATATCCGCTTGTGCCGCTGTAGGTGAACTCGGAATATGCCAGATCCTGCAGATTGACTCCATTGTTGACGTAAGCCGTATAATCTCCCTGATGCTTGTTAATAATCTTTGATGCCTCGTTCGGCGTTCCTGCCTCCGTCGTGGAAACATAAGCCAGATCAAGAAATCCCTTGGAAAAAGCAGAAATCATATCCGATCCCCTGCTTCCGGTTCCGATGATCAGCCATCCGCCCTGATTGACCCAGTCCTCGATTGCAGCGATCTGTTTCGAATCCAGAGCGCTCATATCATAGTCATCGATGACGAGAAAATACAGACCGCTCAGGCTTTTTTTCAGATTGGCCGAGGAGAGCTCGATAAGATTGATGCTGCGGTCCTTGTTATTCACATAATAAGTCTGTCCCTGCATCTGCAGATAAGACAGCTTATCAAAGCTGTCCGACAATACGCCGACCGTTGTCTTGCCCGCCTTGTCCCCAAGGATTCCGGTGAGTTTGATCTGTTGCAACGCCTCACCCTTGTCGTCAAGAAACGTGAGGAAGGCCATCCCTTTGGATGACGAATAATCGCCGAGCGGAACCGTTATCATATACTGCTTCTGTCCGTCCTGTGGCAGAGTCATCTTCGTATCAAATGCAGAGTATGCTTTTGCACCGCCGTCTACGTCGATCTGAAAACGGATCGTGCCGTCAAAATCTTCTCCTTTATTGGAAACGGTAATCTGAAATGTACCTGACGTGCTATCCTGCTTGAGCAGAGTTACCTCTCCTGTGAATTGCTGCGACTCATTCGCATGCACACTTACCGGCTTTAAAAAGGAGCCGAGTGTAAGCAGACAGATACATATGAGTGCCACAGCGGTCAATCGTTTGATCATAACTTCCTCCTTCATACAAACTACATCTCTTACTGCTATTACTATAACATAAGTGAAGGGAAAGGTCTTTTAAGAATTGCTATGATTTCTTTAAGATTCTATGAATATACATAAGTCCGCATAAAAATAAGGGCATCTGATTGCTCAGATACCCTTGTTTTCATTAACATTGATAGCGAAGCCATACCGCTCCACGCCAAATTCTGACGCAAGAATCTCGACCACACGTTTCAGATTATTTGAGTTTACCGTACTCTTCATCCGTCACCGGCTCACACCACTCGTTCGAGTTCTCCTCGCCCGGCACCTCAACTGCCAGATGTGAGAACCAGCTGTCCAAAGCTGCACCGTGCCAATGCTTAACTTCTGCCGGAATATTGATGCAGTCGCCCGGATGTAATTCGATCGCTTCTTTGCCCTCTTCCTGATAGTAGCCGCGTCCCGCTACACACACAAGAATCTGTCCTCCTCCGCTTTTGGCATGATGGATGTGCCAGTTGTTGCGGCATCCCGGCTCAAATGTCACATTAAAGATACCAACCTGACTGGTCGATACCGGAGCAAGATAACTCTGTCCGATAAAATACTGTGCGAATCCATCGTTCGGCTGTCCGATCGGGAATACCATGGACTTTGCGTGTGTGCGCATTGCCTCATCCTCGTATGGGAGGTCCCCCTCATTTAATGTCCAGACTTCCTTTGCAAGGTTAAAGACGACCCATGCCTTCGGCCATCCTGCATAGAATCCGACATGTGTGATGATTGCTGCAATCTCTTTTTGTGTGACACCGTGATCCTTGGCATTCTGCAGATGGAACTTGAGGGAAGAATCCGTGATTCCCTGTGCCATCAAAGCAACAACGGTAATGATACTTCTTGTCTTTACATCAATGTCCTCATTGTTCCAGTTCTCGCCGAATAATACATCATCGTTAAAATGCGCAAACTGTGGGGCGAACTCGCCCAATGCGTTACGTCCTGCTGTCTGTGTGATCTTTGCCATAATCTTATACACTCCTTTTCTTTCATTGCTGCAATCCTCATCCACGAATTGCCATCCATCTGTTATTCTTATGTGCCTTAATTTTTCTTCTTACAGAGTTGCTACCCAGTTCTCGATCATCTGCTTATTTGCATTATTAAATACCTTTCCTTCTACGATTGTTGCACCAGGTGCAGACGGCTCAAGTTCCTTTACGGTATTGCCGAATCCGCTTCCACCGGATGTCGCAAACAATACGATCTTCTTGCCGGAGAAATCATATTTCTCCAGAAATGTGTTAATAATCGTCGGAGCCACATACCACCAGATTGGAAATCCGATCAGGATCTCGTCATAATCGCCAACCTTTGCATCCGTATCGGTCATCTCCGGGCGGATCTTCTTGTCTTTCATTTCGATCGTGCTTCTCGCATTCTGATCCATCCAGTTTAAATCTGCCTTTGTATATAATTCCTTTGGTGTGATTTCATACAGATCTGCTCCCGCAGCCTCTGCGACCATTTCTGCGACTTTTCTTGTCACGCCGCTTGCACTAAAATACGCTACCAATCTCTTACTCATTTTGCTTCCTCCTTTGTCATTTATCATCACAAAAATAAGCATGCAGGTCATTTCATTTCTATGACCTACATGCCTATTATAGATTTCTTCATTTGATTATGTCTATTACTTATATTGTATTGTTTATTATGCCTGAAAAGCATTGATCTCCTCAATCATCCTGCTGACGGCTCCCGAATGCGGAAGGTTCCGCTTCCATGCGATCACCGTATCCGTATTGATCGGTGGATCCAGCTTCCTCTGCACCAAAAGATCTTCTCTCCAGTATTTGGCAGCACCTTCAATCGAGACCGGATATGCAAGTCCCTGCATCGCAAAAACACCGGCATTCGTCCCAAGGTTGCTCGTATATGCCACATTCAGCTTCTCGAAGTCCTTGCCAAACCAATTGGCAAGTTCACTCTGAACGCCAGATCTCTCCGGCAGGATCAGCGGCAATCCGAGCAGATCTTCCTTACAGACCTCCGCATTCTTCGCCAACGGATCATCCGGACACATACCGACCACCCAATGATCACTGTTTGCAATACGAATGTAATCCAAACCTTCCGTATCGATCGGTTCCATAAAAAGGCCGATATCAACAAGGCCTTTGTTCATCATCTCATAGACTTTATCGGCAGTCCCGGTATGAACGGCGATCTGCACGCGCGGATACTTTTTCTTGTAAGTTCCGCAGATCTGCGCCATAATCTCAACCGCAGCAAACTCGCCACAGCCGATTGTGATCGTTCCCTCCACGGAATCTTCGTTTCCCTTGAACTCATCTATGATCTTATCCTCAAGATCAAGAAGTTCCAATGCCCTGCGCTTCAACAGAAGTCCGTCCTCCGTGAGCGTGATACTGTGTCCGCCACGGTGAAACAGAATCGTTCCCAGTTCTTCTTCCAAAGACTTGAGCTGCCTTGAGAGAGTTGGCTGTGTAATATGAAGCTGATCGGCAGCCTTCGTGAAACTCTGTTCTTTTGCTACCGTCAAAAAATAGCGTAACACTCTTAACTCCATCACCTGTCATCCTTTCCTATCTGATTACCTTATCATATTTTACACAAAAAAGAAACGGACCGCCTGCCTTGCGACATGCGATCCAACAACCTTCATTTCTATATTATTTTTATTGGTTCAGGCTCTGTGCAAAAAGCACATTGCGATACTTACTCAGCACCTTGAGAAGCAGGCTTCCAAGTATGCATACCGAAATGATCTCACCGATTCCGACGGTTACCACATTAAACGGGATTGACCAGTCGATTCCCTTATAGATCGTCTTGAATCCGTAACCGTAACGAAGCACAAACGGTACGATGACCATATTGGCGATCACCGGAGGTAAGGTACATGCAAACTTGTGCCTACGCAAGAGATAGGTTCCTACCGCACCGATCAAAGTCGCAAGGCTTCCGAAGATGATGTCCCAGATAATGGCTCCGGTCATCAGATTGGCGATCAGGCATCCGATCCACAGGCCCGGAATGGCTGCCGGTGTAAAAAACGGAAGGATGCAAAGTGCCTCCGAGAAACGAATCTGGATACTGTACGATGAGAGGCCAAGCGCGTTGGCAAGCATCGTAAGCACCACATAGAGAGCGGCGATCATCGCTCCCTGAACAATAAATACAACACCTTTGTTTTTCATATTCTTTTGTCTCCTTTAGTTTTGTTTTCTGTCAGGAAGGTTTCGAACTGACATAACTGCTTTTGCAGCAAGAAATACTTTACGCGCCAGTCCCTCATTTGTCAAGAGTCTGACGCGTAATTGTCACCTGTCTTCTACTTTTCATCCTTTTTTGGAGCCTTCTCCATCGGGATATATTCGTACCGTGGGATAAAATCATCCTTACCGTACAACTCGTTATACTGTGTAAATATCCGGTTCATCACGTTTTCGATCTGATTCTCCTGAGCTTCAAAAAGAATGATCAGATACTGCATCGAACTGAACCTCGTACAGACATCCACTTTGCGGATTTTTCCACGGACAGCCTGCTCCATGCATCCTAAGGCTTCCTCAATATGCTCGATATACATCATACGATCCGTAAGCGTCTCCATCGTAACCATGATCAGGAAGCACTTGTGGCGGTAGCGCTCTCCGAGGCTGTTGACATACTCATAAAACTTTGCAAATGCGCGGTAATCCAGATCCAGCGCGCCGCTGTAGCTTCCGCTTTGCCGAAGCGCCTTCGCGACGAGTTCGAGATCCTTTCCCGTGCCGGACATCCCACGGTCAAGCTGCATTTCATGATAGAACATGTAATTTCCCTTACCGTTCTGTTTCACAAAATACAATGCTTTATCCGCTTCCATGTAGCATTTTTCAAATGTTGCCCCATTGGTACTCAGGCTCATTCCGGCAGACAGATCCGCGCAGCGCAGCTCGACATCATCTTCTTTTGCCTTAGTAAATTCAACGAAAATGTGTTTGACACATGCATGGATCTCATCCTTCGAATAATCCGGAAGAAACAGCAGGAATTCATCCCCGCCAAGACGGCAGGCAATGGAATTGTCTCCCGCATCCTTTAGTATATTACCAAGTAATTTGAGTGCGCGGTCGCCGGCTTTGTGTCCGTACACATCGTTTACCTTCTTCAGATTGTCCATATCCACAAACACCAGTCCGCCATCATGTTCCTGCATCATCTGTGCAATCAGGATTTCTCCTTTGCTGCGCACCGGAAGTCCGGTCAAAAAGTCATAAGTGTCACTGTCTTCCTGGCTCTGCATCGTACTCATGATATCGGAGATAAATTTCGTCGTCTCGGATTCGTAATTGTCCATTCTGCTTTCGCCGATCGACTCAGACGGCAATAACGCCGTATCCACCTTGCCCTCACGGATCAGACGGACAAACAGCTGTGCGATCGCCGGATCAAACTGCGTTCCGCTGCAGCTTTCAAGTTCCTCGATGATCTTCTCCTTCTCTAACGCATTGCGATAAATGCGCTTGGAATTCATTGCATCATAACTGTCTGCCACCGCCACGATACGCGCCTCAATCGGAATCGCTTCCCCGGAAAGTCCCTCCGGATAACCGGTTCCGTCATAACGCTCGTGGTGATAGTGCGCCACTTCTGCTACATGCTCAATCAATGTAATATCTTTTAAGATATCCGCACCGATCAACGTATGCCTTTGAATGATCGCATATTCTTCTTCGGTCAGCCTGGTCGGTTTATTGACAATGGAATCCGGAATCCCGATCATTCCGACATCATGCATATAAGCAGCATTGCGCAGATTGTTGATTCTCTTGTCATCCCAGCCGAGTGCACCTGCGATCAATGCAGAATAATCTGCAACTCTCTGTGAATGTCCGTTCGTATATACATTCTTTGTCTCAACCGTCACGGAAAGTGTCTTGATCGTTTGCAGCGAAATGCGCTCCGTCTGTCTTCTTCTGCTCTCAAGCTCCTTTTTCTGGCGGATGTGCTCCAGATTGCGCACACTCCGAACCGTTCGGATAATATTGAGGAAAAGCAGGATGACCAGTCCGATTCCGATAAAAAGTCCCGAAATCGTCACGACAAAATAGACCGATGCCATCTCAATCAACGCAAATAGCAATGCGATCACGATTCCGATCAGCACCAGGTGATATTCCCGCGATTTTCCACGAAAGATATCCTTTATAAACGTGATCAGAATAGCCACAAAGGTTACGGACAATATCACATGTGAAGCCGGGAGCGTTTCAATAAAGTCTGCCCGGCCGGTCAATTGCAATCCGACCGATCCCACAAAGTTGATGCCGGCGGCCAGTTCGATCCAACGGTAGATTTTATGATACCGGTTCTTCTGTATGGTATCTACATACAAAAGGACACCGATCGGACAGATCATCACAATGATAAAACAAAATGCCGCAAGGATCGACACATTCGAGATCCAAAGCTGCCTCAGCTTCGACTCTCCCATCATCCATGCCGCTCCCATCAGCATGCACCAGCCAAGATACTCGATATCAAATCTTGTCCTATAAGTCATGTAAAGCGCAAAACTGAACAGGATCGTAATGATTCCCGCAAACAGGATGAATAGCGCGATCAGGCTTTCCATTTTGTTATCATTTAAAATAAGTGCCCAGATATCTGCCTTGTCACCGGAATATATCGGATTTACGACTCCGGAATAATTTGTGGTATTGGAAGTCAGTTCAATTTTAAGTTCTCGTCCCGCATCTCTTGTGTAAGTCGGACAAAACACATACCGGCTGGCCGAGTCCTTACCAAACGGTCTCGTACCGGCAGTGTCATATTCCGTTCGAAGTTTTCCGTCCACGTAAAACCGGACACTCTGCATCGAAGACCGGATGGCGATTGAAGTAGCCTTATAATTATCCGGAAACGTCGTAACGATCGTCATCGTTTCCCCAGCCGGCACCTCATACTGCCCCGGAACTTTAATTTTCTCCCGCGTTCCGTCCGTCTTTTCCCATACAAAAACGCCATGGTAGATCAGATTTTTTTCCTGTGAAGCCTCACCGTGCTCGCCCGGATACACCATTTCCGCAGCAACAAATACGGTCAGAATTGCCACCATCACAATATAAAATATAATTCTCGGTATTGAACCTTTCGAATATGTTTCCTCGCGCTTCATTCGTCTTACCCTACTCACATTTCCTTTTTATCTGATGTCGGTTACGGCTTAACCCGCAAACGCTCCGCTTTCTCTACTGGCGGATATAAATTCCCTGCGATTCGATGAAATCATCCAGCTCTTCTAAAGCTTCCGTTGCCCACTCCTCGCTCGCAGGTTTCTGATTCTTCTTATCCTCTGCCGCCTGATTTTTCTTGTTTTTCTCTTCCATTTGTGCATTCTCCCTTCTGCATTATATCCCCTTAAATTTCTAAAAATATATCATCAAGTGAATAAAAAAGCAAAAAAAGTCCCATCCTTTTTACTAAGAAATGATAGGCGATTGCGAAACTCCCGTGGCGGCGTGCTCCGGCTGGGCTGACCCGGTGGAGCACGCCGCCACAGGAGTTTCGCAATCGCTTAAAGAAATAAAAATCGGAGGAACGGAAAAATGTCTTCATACAAAGTTGAAATCTGCGGCGTCAACACTGCGAAACTGCCCATACTGAAGGATGAGGAAAAGGAGGCATTATTTGAAAGGATCCGCGCCGGTGATGAGGAGGCAAGGCAGACCTATATCAAAGGAAATCTCCGACTCGTCCTCTCCGTGATCAAACGTTTCCGCAATCACAACGAAAGTATGGACGATCTGTTTCAGATCGGCTGCATCGGACTCATGAAGGCGATCGATAATTTCGATGTAACCTTAAACGTCAAATTTTCCACTTATGCAGTGCCAATGATCTCTGGGGAATTGCGCCGCTTCCTCAGAGACAACACCCAGTATCGCATCCCCAGATCCCTGCGCGATATTGCCTACCATGCGATGCAGGCCAAAGAGCAGCTAGCCCGTACCTCGCAAAAGGAACCCACACTGGATGAAATCTCCGAGGCAAGTGGCATCCCAAAAGAAGATATCGTTTACGCTCTCGACGCGATCCAGACACCCTTAAGCCTGTTTGATCCGGTTTACACGGACGGTGGTGACACACTCTATGTCATGGATCAGATCTCCGACAAAAAGAACCGTGAGGAGAACTGGATTGAGGACCTCTCTTTAAGTGATGCTCTCTCCCGTCTGAACGACCGCGACGAACGAATCATCAAGCTTCGCTTTTTTGAAGGGAAAACGCAGATTGAGGTCGCCGATGAAATCCACATCTCCCAGGCACAAGTCTCCCGCCTTGAGAAAAACGCACTCAAAAATATGTATCAGTACCTGAAAACAGACAGCGACTGAACGCTCCCCATTTCCATGCGCCATATTTCCAAAATAATCATACTCCTTTTCTACTATATATGGGGCTTTTGTGCATGAATTACACTCTATATGACATGAACGAAGGCAGCCGGCTGCCGGCTGCCCTCTAAGGATTTCATATGTTTATGCACTTTCCGCTTAGCGATCCCACTTATCACACAAGGCATTAATCTGATCCGCAAACTTCGCAAGATCCTTATTCGCCATACCCTGACACTTCTTGATGACAGCAATCAGACGCTCACCGGCGATCATCAGACGGTCAAATACACCTGAGCTTGCGCGGTATACACCCTGTTTCTTCTTCTCGACAAGCTCGTGGCTTCCCTGTGCTGTCTGTTCTCCGGTAATGAGATCATACTCATCGCCGCTGTACGGAGCCACTGCCGGGAATCCGACATCACTGGTCACATGCTCGGCGAACTCGACGGCCGTACTTTCCTCACCATGCACAATGAACACTTTTTTCGGAGGCTTCTCAAACGCAGAAATCCACTCGGTCAGATGGTCTCTGTCCGCATGACCGCTGATTCCCGGAAGATTTACGATCGTTGCCTTGACATTGATCTCCTCACCAAAAAGTTTTACCTTCTTGACCCCATTGAGGAGAGAATGACCGAGCGTTCCCGGCACCTGATATCCAACAAACAGAATCGTGGAATCCGATCTCCACAGATTATGCTTCAGATGATGGCGGATGCGGCCAGCCTCACACATACCGGATGCAGAGATGATAACCTTCGACTTCGAATTCACATTGATCATCTTCGATTCATCACTTGTGACCGCAACCTTCAGTCCGTCAAACTGAATTGGATTCACGCCCGACTCGATCAGTTCCAAAGCAGCATCGTTAAAGCAGTCTGCGACATTCTTGTTAAAGATATTCGTTGCCTCAACTGCGAGCGGGCTATCGATATATACTTCAAAATTCGGATACTCAGGCAACAGTCCTTCCGTCTTGATCCGACGCATGAAGTAAAGCATCTCCTGCGTACGTCCAACTGAGAAAGCCGGAATTACCAGATTTCCGCCCTTCGTGAACGTTGCATTCATAACCTTCGCAAGCTCTACCGCATAATCCGGCGGAGCCTCATGATTACGGTTTCCGTATGTGGATTCCATAATGACATAATCTGCATCCTTAAGATACTCCGGATTCTTGATGAGTGGCCGGTTCTGATTACCGATATCTCCGGAAAATGCCAGCTTAACCGTCTTATCGTCCTCTGTCACCCAGATCTCAATCGAAGAAGATCCAAGCAGATGTCCGGCATCGACAAACCGGATCGTAAGTCCATCACAGATCTCGATCTTATCATGATACTCACAGGCAACGAAGTGCTCCAATACCCCCATCGCATCTTCCATGTTGTACATCGGTGTCACTTCCGGCTTACCGGCACGCCGCGCCTTACGGTTTCTCCACTCCGCCTCAAATTCCTGAATGTGTGCGGAATCCTTGAGCATGATGTTACAGAGTTCACAGGTTGCCTTCGTCGCGAATACCTTCCCCCGGAATCCGTGGCTGTACAACAGTGGCAACAATCCGGAATGATCGATATGTGCATGCGTGACAAAGACATAATCAATCGTTGCCGCATTCACCGGAATCTCCTGATTCACATACAGATCCGGTCCCTGCTCCATACCACAATCCACCAGAAAATGCGTTTCCCCAAACGTCACATAGTGGCAGCTTCCCGTCACCTCACGGTCAGCGCCTAAGAATTCAATCTTCATAATTTATCCCTGCCTTCTCCAATTGTGAAATGTGTACAAATTCATATCTCTTATTCAAATATTTATATTGATTATACCATATATCAATGCGAAATCTACTAGTTTTTTTGTATTTCTTTTTTCAACCGCACCATAATTTTCTTCTCCAGTCTGGATATGTAAGACTGCGAGATTCCAAGCAGATCCGCAACCTCCTTCTGCGTCATCTCGATGCCATCCTTCGTTCCAATTCCGTACCTGAGACAGATGATCTGCTTCTCCCTTGCCGACAGACTCTCCAAAGCATCACGGAGCAGCTTAATCTCCGCCTCATTCTCCATATCCCGATAGATGATATCCTCATCTGTTCCCAATATATCGGACAGAAGCAGTTCGTTTCCATCCCAGTCCACATTAAGAGGCTCATCAAATGACACTTCAAGCTTCACCTTATTGTTGCGCCGCAGATACATCAGTATCTCATTTTCAATACAGCGCGAAGCGTAAGTTGCAAGTTTGATCTTCTTCTGCGGATTAAACGTATTGATTCCTTTGATCAATCCGATCGTTCCGATCGAGATCAGATCCTCGACGCAGATTCCCGTATTCTCGAACTTCTTTGCCAGATAGACCACAAGACGCAGATTATGCTCGATCAGAATACGTTTTGCGTCTTCTCTCGTGAAGTCCTGCTCCGGGATCTCCCGCTCAACCAAAGCCGTCAGGCACTGGCTTTCCATATCCCGCTCAAGCGGCGGCGGAAGCACGTCGGATCCTCCTATGTAAAATACTTCATCTTCCAGAAAAAGAAGACGGATACTCTCAATCTTCTGCCGTAAAATATGTATGATATCGATCATAAAGTCCCATTCCTTTCTTTACCCAAACCGGATTGCTCCATTGAGTATCATTTCATAATCCATCCCCTGAAGTAACGCATCATCCGCGCATCCCATCCACACACCTTCCCCACAATATACTTTCCTTCCAGACATTACCTTCATTTTCTCAACCTTCACTACGCCGATTACTCCGTCTGTCCTGCCCAAAGCGCGATACGGTATCAGCTTTTGCGCCTCTTCCCCTACACCAAGTTCACGTAATAACGCGCTTCCGACAATATGCACTGGTTCGCCCGTATCCGGCATCTGCAGCCGGTTGCCGGAATCATACAGCCCGATGCAGGATCGGTTCTGTCCGTGATCCATCAATACAACCTGCATGAACTTTGTCTGCCTTTGCAGATTATTGACCAGATTCCGTACCAGAATACGTGCGATGCAAAGCGTAAGAATTGCCAGATACCAGGGGATTCCCTGTGTTCCTGTCCATTGACAACCGATCGATACGATTCCGTTAACAATCACAATGGACAGCCAGCTTACAAGTATGAAACGTATCATCTGCCGCCCGTTTTGTCGCCCAAATGCGATCACAAGCATAAAAGGCACCAGAATGATTGCCGTCACTGCAACATATACATAGAACGAGCCAATTACGAGAGCACAGACAGATACCCACGCTCCTATGAATGCGGCAAGGATCATGCGGATGTAATTCTTTTTTCCATTCGGATTGCAAAATATTTGTGTGAGGGATAACACGATAAGATTCATCAGAAAGTTTTGTTCCACGAACAAATCCATATAGAATACATAGATACAAAATCACCTCCTGTCTCTGCCATTATAAAGAAATATTCCTTCATAATTTAGCAAAAACAGGAGGTTGTAATTCAGAATTTATAGTCCGGTTTCGACAAAAGAATTATCTCTTGGAATTCTTAAGGAAATCCGGGATATTGATTTCAACCGGCTTAACCGTACTCTCCGGTCTCTTCGGAACATTGATTCCGATGCCAGGCATCTGTGTGCTTGGCTTCACTTCCGGATTTACCGGTCTGTTCGTAACCGGTGTTGTTGCAGCGGTACGATTCAGAAGTCCCTGTGTCGCAGAAGGACGGGCTGCGTTCTGTGTCGGGTAAACCATACGGTTACCGATTCCGCCTGCAGTCTGCTTAGGAGCAGCGGTCTCAAGTCCTGTTGCAATAACCGTAATAGTTGCCTCATCTGTCATTGTCTCATCGAACTTCGCACCGAAGATGATATTCGCATCCTCTCCTGCCAGATCCTGTACATAACTTGCAGCATCATTGGCATCCATAAGAGAGATATCTCCGGAAATATTAATGATAACATGGGTTGCTCCGTTGATGGTTGTCTCAAGAAGCGGAGATGCAACGGCAAGCTTCACTGCCTCGATTGCCTTCTCATCACCCTTGGCACTACCGATACCGATATGTGCCATACCCTTGTCCTTCATAACCGTCTGTACGTCTGCAAAGTCAAGGTTGATCAGTGCCGGCAGATTGATCAGGTCTGTAATTCCCTGTACTGCCTGCTGTAATACTTCATCTGCCTTCTTTAATGCATCCGGCATAGAAGTACGTCTGTCTACGATCTCAAGAAGCTTATCATTCGGGATTACGATCAGTGTATCAACGTTCTCCTTCAATTTCTCAATACCGGATACGGCATTGATCATACGCTTCTTCGCTTCAAACTTAAATGGCTTGGTTACAACACCAACGGTCAGGATTCCCTGCTCCTTGGCAATCTTAGCAACAACCGGAGCTGCACCTGTACCGGTTCCGCCACCCATACCACAGGTAACGAATACCATGTCTGCACCCTTTACGGCTGCGGATAATTCTTCTGCACTCTCCTCGGCAGCTTTCTCACCGATCTCGGGCTGGGCACCTGCGCCAAGTCCTTTTGTCAGTTTCTCACCAATCTGAATCAATGTTGGAGCCTTACACAACTGTAATGCCTGCTTATCGGTATTCACTCCGATAAATTCAACTCCACCTATATTCTCATCGATCATGCGGTTCACAGCATTATTTCCGGCTCCACCTACACCAATTACAATAATTTTGGCACTTGTGTCTGCCTCTGTTGTCCGAATCTCCAGCATGGTTCTTCCTCCTCTTTCTCATCCCATATAATTTCTACAAATCTATCTTCCGTCTCTGCGACGAAACATCGGCGAAAAGCACCTCATATTCATGCTTGTCCGCCTGCAAACTTACTTTCTGACTGGGTCTGTGAAACATTTTAATGTTTCATGCTCGCCCATATAGACTATAATATAGTTTTTTCACGAAATAATCAACATAAAATTGTGATTTTTTGCATTTATTATTGCTTCTTCTTTTTGGAAGCTTTCTTCTTGGTAACTTTTTTATCAAACACAATATTTGTCGTTTCTTCTGTCCAATTCTCTAAATGTAGTGTTCCTTCGAGATTTTCGATGCTCGGTTTGATCTTGGCAAGCCGCTCGACTTTCTGTGTCAGCAGGTCAAGAGACCCCATCTCCACCCTGACTTTGCCGTATGCAAGCACAGGCTCGTTGGCAACACCGTAAGTGACGGAATCCGGAATCAGCGAATTACGCTTGAGTGCCTGTGTCAGCGTCAGTATCTCGCGAAGCTTTGCATTCCCGATTGGGAGTTTCTCATACAATACGACCTTGTCACAGTCGATTCCGATGATCTGCGGGGTTCCATCGATCACCTTCGATGACGTCTCCACCACAATTCCATCTTTATCAAAGTATGCATTCTCATCAATCGATGAGATATACAGATATCCCATCATGCCTTTTTCGTATACCTTAATATGTAACGTCTGCGGATCCTTTAAGGTAATTTCCATCGTATCCACAAACGGAACATCCTTGATACTTACAAACCGGTACTTGAGATAGACATAGAGTGAATTCCATGAATAATCGTCATTCAATACCGCTTTCTCGATCACCTTCGCATCGTAGAGTTCATTGCCCTCCACTTCCACCTTGTTGACCTGAAATACCTTGATCACGATCAATGCCGCCGCTGCAAGCAAAAGCAAAAGGATCAGGAATGCGATCAGAATCTTCTTACGTTTTCTGGCTTTTCTACGTTTTTCTTTAATCATTTCCTATCTACTCCATCGATTCCAGCCGGATGCCCTTCGACACGCTGAGCGCCAGCCCCATCTCCCCCATCAGGAACACGATGGACGTACCACCGTAGCTGATAAAAGGCAGAATCACTCCGGTATTTGGAATGGTATTGGTTACAACCGCGATGTTTAAAATTACCTGGATCGCAATATGGGACATAATGCCACTCACAACCAGCGCGCCATACAGATCTGTCGCGTTGTTGGCGATCACCATCATTCTCCACAGAAGAAGTACAAAAAGCAAAATCACGCACACAGCACCGAAGAGACCAAGCTCCTCGCAGATAATGGTGAAAATCATATCATTCTGTGACTCCGGCACATTTCCCATCTTCTGCAGACTCTCACCGAGTCCCTTACCGAAAAGCTTACCCGAACCGATCGCATACAGTCCCTGCATCGTCTGATATCCCTTGTCTCCTGCCGTCTCCGGATGAAGCCATGCATCGACACGGTTGCCTCGGTATCCCTCGATCGCGATCAGTCCGACTACGCCGACGATGCCGACTCCCGCCAAAGCAAAGAACGGCTTATACTGCGGGTTTGCAACAAAAAGCATACAGAAAGCAATGCCGAAGATAATGATTGCCGTACTTAAATTACCGATTGCAACGATCAAAAGAAGCGGCGCAAGGTAAACAAACACTTTGATCACGCCCGCCGTCTTGCTGACCTCCCTTGTGTGCCGCTCGATCAGCACCGCAAGGAAAATAATGATTGCAAGTTTTGCAAGCTCAGACGGCTGGAAGCTGACCGGTCCAAGATTCAGCCAGCGCGACTTACCGTGGGAAGATCTCGTCAGCCCCGGAATCGGAAGTAAAACAAGTGTACAGAGCACAAGTGATCCCAGATACGCCAGGATATAGAACTTCTTCCACTGATGATAATCGATTTTGGCCATAATTACCATAAAGACTGCACCGATTCCCATATTACGGAGCTGCAGCTTCAGATAATGTGCACTGTCTCCGTATGTGTTTGCCGAGATATAAGAACTCGAGCTATACAGCATAACCAATCCGAATCCCAGCAAGAAGATCACGATAAAAAGCAGATTATAGTCAAAATATGTAGTTCCTTTTGGTTTTCGTTCCCGTCTAGCCACGAATTACAACTCCTTCGGATTCTCTACTCTTTCAGATTGTGGACGATATCCTTAAAGATTCTTCCCCTCTCCTCATAATTAGGAAACATGCCCCAGCTTGCACACGCCGGAGAAAGAAGAACTGCGTCTCCCGCTACCGCATGATCATAACAATAATTGATTGCTTCCTCAAAGGTCTCACACCGCACGGTATCCATGAATCCATGGCGATGCGCACAGTTTTCAATCTTCTCTGCGGTCTGTCCGATCAACACAAGCTTCTTGACCTTGCCGTCAAAGGCGTCGATCCATTCATCATACTCGGACTGTTTATCATATCCGCCACCGATCAGAAGTGTCGGACGGTTCATTGCACGGATTCCCTGGATTGCAGCATCCGGATTTGTTCCCTTGGAATCATTGTAGAACTTGACGCCGCGCTTCTCGGTCACATACTCGATTCTGTGCTCGACCGCCTGGAATCTCTTTAAGACCTCAACGATCTTCTCCATCGGTACTCCAAAATTCACGCTCATCGCACAGGCAGCCATCACATTCTCGTAATTGTGACGACCGAGCAGATTCAGCTCATTGACGTTGATCACCTGCTCCGTCTGACCGTCATGCGCATAGAAGATATCCTCTCCGTCCAGATAGAATCCCTCATCAAGCTTTCTGTGGCTGCTGAAATATACCACACGCGCCGGTGCCTTCTCGCCGAACGCACGAAGCACTTCATCCTCATAATTTAATACACACACCTGATCCTTCGTCTGATTCTTCGTGATGGATTCCTTCGTCTCAATGTAGCACTCCATCGTGTGATGACGATTCAGATGATCCGGTGTAATATTCAGAATTGCCGAAATCTCCGGCTTAAATTCATGTGTTGTCTCGAGCTGGAAGCTGCTGATCTCCGCAACGGTTACCGTATTCTCCGTCATCGATGCAGCCTCGGATGTATACGGGATTCCAATGTTGCCGACTACACGCACATCGTCAAAATAATTCTTCATGATCTCACCGGTCAAGGCGGTCGTTGTCGTCTTTCCGTTCGTTCCGGTGATTGCGATCAGTCTGCCTTTTCCAAAATAGTAAGCAAGCTCGATTTCTCCCCAGATGGCAACATTCTGTGCACGAAGACGCTCCACCATCGGAAGATCCGTAGGAACTCCCGGGCTTAATACAGCCACGCCAAATTCATGCATCTGTTCCTCTGTCAGTTCGCCAAGGATCATTGGTACATCCTTTAATTCCGGTGCCTTCTCATGGAACTTCTCAATATCCAGTTCCTTGTTGGCATCAAACAAAACCGTATCTATTTTCTTCTCAAGAAGCAGCTTTGCTGCTGCAATTCCACTGATTCCGGTTCCGACAACCAGAACCTTCTTCTCTTCTATCTTCATGTCTTGTTCCTCCGTTTTCATTTGGCATACTTATTTAAGTATACGTTATTCGCTACTGTAATTCAAGGTAAGGCAGAATGTTTTCAAATATTTCCTTCGCCACCGGTGCCGCGATCGTACCTCCGTAATAGATGCCGGACGGATTTCTAATGATGACGAGCACCAGCACCTGCGGATCATCCGCCGGTGCAAACCCTAAAAACGATGAGATATACCGGTTTGCAGACCTTGGCAGAGTCTGCGATGTTGCCGTCTTGCCACCGATACTGTACCCTTCGATATATGCCTTGTTTCCGCCGCCCTCTGAGACGACTTTCTCGAGAAGATACCGCATTTTCTCCGAAGTCTCGCTGCTGCAGATACCCTCTTTCTGCTCGTAAGAGAATTTTTCGATGCAGTTGCCGGAAGCATCCTCCACCTGCACGCCAAAATGCGGTGTTACACGGTTGCCTCCGTTTATAATAGAAGAAACCGTCGCCGCAAGCTGGATCGGTGTAATCTGGAACGACTGTCCGAATGAAATCGTTGCAAGTTCTACAAGACCGATATTCTCCCGCTTGTGCATGATCGTCGCAGCCTCTCCCGGCAGATCAATTCCGGTCTTCGTAAGCAGCCCGAACTGATCAAAATAATCGTAAAAACGATCCGCGCCGATACGGAGTCCCACATTGATGAACACCGGGTTGCAGGAATTCTCAATTCCCTCCACGAAGCTTTCTGCTCCGTGTCCGGTCGTCTTGTGACACCGGATCCTGCGGTCTTCCACAATGATATAGCCCGGACAGTGGAACCGGTCTTCCAACGAGACAACGCCCTCTTCCAAAGCTGCTGCGCTTGTAATAATCTTGAACGTTGATCCCGGCTCGTAGGTATCATTGATGCAGTGATTACGCCACATCTGGTTCAGATAGTCCTGCTCCTCATCCGTTCCCGCATATTCCCTATATTCCTCCGTCAGTTCAAAAGGCTGGTTCAGATTAAATTCCGGATAATCAACCATCGCAAACATCTGTCCGTCTTTCGGATTCATCACAAGAATACTGACGGAATCCGCGTCCTTCTGCAGATACGCTTTTTCCGCTGCCTGCGCGGCAAAAAGCTGAATGTTTGCATCCAGCGAAAGCCGCAGATTGTTTCCCGCAACCGGCTCGATGCGCTCCTCACCGATATTGTCAACCTCCACGCCTCTGGCATCCGTCGTGGTCAGAATCGTTCCATCCTGTCCCTGCAGATAGTCATCGTACACCGTCTCCAGACCGATGATTCCCTGATTGTCGCCGCCGGTAAAGCCCAACACCTTCGATGCCAGATCGTCATACGGATACTCTCTCTTGTAGTCCTCATCCACTTTGACGCCCGCATACCCATAGGCAAGAATACGGTTGCCCGTCTCTTTGTCAACATTGCTTTTGATTTTCTCAATCGATGAGTATTTTTCCACGCGTTTACGCACGCGCTCCTCAGGCAGATCCAACTCCTTTACAAGCATTGCGATCACGCCCTCCGGATCCTCGATCTGATTATGGATCACAGAGATCGTGCACACCGACTTATTACCTGCGAGCACAACTCCGCCTGCATCAAGAATCTTGCCGCGCGCCGCCTTGATCTGCCGCTCTCTCTGCTGCAGATCGGTTGCAAGCCTGGAGTAATAATCTCCGCGAAAGATCATAAGATATACTAATCGTCCAAGCAACACGCAGACACAAGCTGCGACAACGAGTCCGATCACACATATTTTTCTGCGGTGATAGGTCTTATTTCGTTCCATGACAGATCCTGCCACTGCGTCTCTTACTTATAGATATATGAACGGGCGGATGTCATTAGAACACCCGCCGTCATGCTATCTCTTATTCATTTGTGCCTGTATCGCCTTTTTTCTTAACCGGCTTATGTTCTCCGGTATACTGTGCATTCACGCCTGTGACGTCAAGATCCTTATTCTTTCCGGTCAGTTCCTCATCCGGATAGATGTTCATATACGGAAGCACTTCCTCTAAGATCTCACGCACGATGTTCTGTGCAAAGTAACTGTGAGCCTGGTCGCCGGCATTCGGCTCATTTACGACACAGTAGATCACAAGCTGCGGATTCTCCACCGGTGCAAATCCCATAAAGGATACCAGATACTTACGGTCCTTACGTGGAATCTTCTGTGCGGTTCCGGTCTTACCACCCATGGAATAACCGTCAACCTTGGCGGTTCCTGCGGTACCTTTGGATACAACATCGTATAAATAATCGCGAATCTGATCGCTTGTGCTCTCGGAAACGGTCTGTTTTACCGCCTTCGGCTCGATCGTCGATACGGTGTTGCCCGATGCGTCCGTAATCTTGGTCACAAGATGCGGCTGATAATAAGTTCCTCCGTTGACCAGCGAAGAAAAAGCGCTCACCATCTGGATCATCGTACAGTTAAAGTTCTGTCCGAATGCGTTCGTTGCCAGATCAACCGGCTTAATCGTATCTTCGGTATAGATCAAAGAAGATGTATTTGCCTCGCCAGGCAGATCGATTCCGGTCTTCTGTCCGAAACCAAAGATGGACTGGTACTCGAGGAAATTCGTCTTGCCGATCTTGTAAGACATCTGCATCAAGGCATCATTACAGGAATCCATCAGTGCCTTTCGCACCGTCTCTGTACCGTGTCCGTTACGGTTTACACAACTGACCTTCTGTCCGTTAAAGGTCTCTCCTCCATCACACACAAATTTCATCTTATCATTGAGTGTTCCGGTCTCAAGTCCTGAAGCCACGGTAAAAGGTTTCTGCACGGAACCTGGCTCGTACGTTGCTGTCACACAGTAATTCTGCCAGAGATTATTTAAGATATCCATCGTATCATCATCGGACATCTTTTTTAATTCCTTCTTGGAATACAGAGAGCTTAAATCTCTCGGATTGTTCAGATCAAACTCCGGATAATCCGCCATTGCAAGGATTTCTCCATTCTGCGGATTCTGGATGATAACAGCAGTATCGACACTTCCATCTCCTTCGTAATAATTGTCGCGGTAAGCATCGTTGAATTCCTGAATCTTCTGTTCCACGATCGACTGGATATTCGAATCAATCGAGATCACAAGATTATTTCCGTCCTGTGCCGGAATTACGGTCTTCTCAAAATTACTATCGGAATTCAGATAACCGTACTCTCTTCCGTTGACTCCGTTTAACGTATCATCATAATAATTTTCAAGTCCTGTCGTACCGACATTGCCGGATGAAGTAAATCCGATCACCGATGCCGCCAGTGACTTGTACGGATAGGTTCTTTGATATTCTTTTTCAAACCATACGCCTTTGATGTTCGGATTGATTTTGTTGCCTTTTTCATCCGCTTTATCCTGAAGTTCCACAAACTTCTGGATTTCATCGTAAGGCAGCTTCTTTGCCAGCACAATATATTTGCTGTCCTTCTTATCCTTCGCGTAGGTTCTTAAATCCTCTTCCTTCAGTTCCGGGAAGCACTGAAGCAGTGCCTGAATCGTCGGCTCTACATAGTCTTCCTTATAGGTCATCTGGGAGCAGTCTAAGATTACGTTGTAGACTGCCTCGCTGGTTGCCAAAACAGTCCCTGAACTGTCGATGATATCCCCTCTCTGATAAGGGATCGTCTTACTGTCATAGGACTGCATGGATAAAACTTTCTTCTCATATTTGTCTCCGCTCGTGGATTCAATGTAGGTAAGCACACCGATCAACCCGCAGAGTAATAAAACAAATGCAGCAAAAAGCACGATCAGCTTCGCCCTCATTGTTCGGTTTAATTTCTTTACAGGTCTTCTTTTCTTTCTCGTTCTTGCCACACTACGCTCCTACTGCTTCGGAATATCGCTATACTGATCCATATAGTTGCTGTTCTCGATCGTATAATACACAACCTGATCTTCCTTCGGATAATCCATTCCGAGCTTGTTGATTGCAACATCCTTCACATGATTTAAATCAACCGATGTTGTCACTCTCTTATAACGTGCATCATTATCTGCACGAAGGTCCGTTACCTGACTCTCAAGGTTCGCAATATTTCTCATGCGGCTTGTAATCTGTGACTGCAGATTAACAAATGATACCGCTGCCATCGCGATCACAAGCACTCCGGCTGTCAAAAACATCACATATCCCGGGCTCATCTCCATCGCTCTCTGACGGTTTCTGCGCGCTGCATTTCTTCTGCTCTTGCGGTGCTGTACCTGCTCGATCTCCTCGCGGCTTCTTCGCTGCGGACGAACCGGCGTATCCAACTCACGGACTGTATTTCCATTTACGTAATAATTTCTAGTCATATGCGCTTCCCTGCTTTCTTACTTAATCCGTCACCCGTTCAAAGACACGAAGCTTTGCACTCTTTGAGCGGCTGTTCTCTTCAAGTTCCTTCTCCGAAGGAAGAATTGGTTTTCTTGTTACAACATGTCCTCTGGACTTATTTCCGCATACACACACCGGAAAATTGCTCGGGCATGTACAAGGATTCTCGTTCTTTTTAAAAGCCGACTTTACGATGCGATCCTCCAATGAATGGAAAGTAATGATACAGCATCTTCCTCCATCATTCAGAAGTTCGATCATATCGTCTAAATTGTCGCGAAGTACATCCAGTTCATGGTTTAACTCGATGCGGATCGCCTGATAGGTTCTCTTGGAAGGATGTCCTCCTGTCACCTGTACTTTCATCGGGATTGCTCCCTTAATGATCGCATTCAGCTCGCCGGTCGTCTCGATCGGTTTCTGCTCTCTTGCACTTACAATGTGCTTGGCAATATTCTTCGCAAACCGGTCCTCTCCGTAGTCGCGGATGATACGAAACAGCTCCATCTCACTGTATTCATTGACGATATCTCTCGCCGTCAGTTTCTGTCTGTCATCCATGCGCATATCAAGAGGTGCGTCCTCACTCCGGTAGGTAAATCCCCTCTCCGGTGTATCAAGCTGAAACGATGACACGCCAAGGTCGAGCAGAATTCCATCGACTTTCTCAATGCCCAGATTATGGAGTACTTCCTTCATCTGTGCATAATTGCTTCTTACGATCGTTACTTTATCTTTATAATCCTTCAGTCGTTCACTGGCCGCTGCGATTGCATCTGCATCCTGATCAATGCCGATCAGGCGTCCTGTCGTAAGGCGTTTTGCAATCTCTGACGAATGTCCTGCTCCACCGAGCGTTCCATCCACATAGATTCCATCCGGACGGATATTCAGTTGTTCAATTGTCTCATTCAGCATTACCGAATAGTGCTTGAATTCCATATCTCATCCTTTCCTGGTGGCGGAACATCCGACCATGAAAAATCGCTTTGCGAAGACTGCGGTACATCTCTGATGTATCGCCATCGGACGCCTCCTCTTAAATTCCAATTCCGAGATCCGCCATATGTTCTGCAATCTCATCCATATCATCGAAATCACTGTTCTCCTGATAGCGTTCCTTGCTCCAGATCTCAACTCGGCTGAATACACCAACCGATACGACTTCTTTATCAATGCCTGCATATTCGCGAAGGTTTGCCGGAAGATTGATTCTTCCCTGCTTGTCCACCTCGCAGGTTGCTGCGCCTGCAAAAAAGAATCTTAAGAACTTTCTTGCATCTTTGGAGGTAAGTGGTTTCTCGCGGAGGCTTTCTTCGATACGCTGCCATTCTTCATGTGAATATACAAACAGACATCCATCCAGGCCCTTGGTCACAACGAACTCGCTGCCAAGCTGCTCTCTGAATTTCGAAGGGACGATCAATCTGCCCTTCGCATCGATGGAATGATTGTATTCACCCATGAACATGACGCGCTCACCTGCCTTTCTCTCTCAATCTGCCGTGTGCCGATTTCGCAGGTAAGTTCTCCACATTTTTATCAACTTATCCACCACTTTGCACCACTATGTGGTATTTTAACTCCACTTTCTACCACCTTGTTACCATAATACCCCTCACAGGGGCAAAAATCAAGATTTTTTCATGGATTTTACGCTGTTTTTTCGGCATATCCAATATATTGTGGTATACTTGTTTTCTCCATACAAGAGGCGACAAATGCAGGTATTTTCTGCCAGATCCCTGTTCATTTTTCTCCTTATTGACGCAAAAAGTGGAGGATACTCCCATATTGGGAATATCCTCCACTTTATCATCAATTACCTTATTCAATTTTTGGTCTTTTCTATTCCCATTACGCTTCCGAAGTGGGCTGATTCTCCACTTTGTCCTTCTTTGTAGCGCGGATATGCCAGACAATAATCCACACAACCGACACAACAACAAGAAGTGCCGCAAGCGCCATCGATACCGGATAGCCGATGCCAGGAATCAGAAGTTGATCCGTGCGCAGCGATTCGATCCAGAATCTTCCGATTCCGTAGCCTGCCAGATACAGTAAGAACACCTCACCGTCAAACTTTTTATGCTTCGTGAACAGGATTAAAAGGATCAGAAGCACCAGATTCCACATGGATTCATACAGAAATGTCGGGTGTACCTGAATATAAGAGATTCCACCACTCTCCACCACGTGATTCATAAGATCTGTCGTCACATCCGAGGAACGAACTGCAGACAGCGGAAGCTGCATTGCAAACGGACCGTCCGTGTATCCGCCGAAAGCCTCCCTGTTAAAGAAATTACCCCAGCGTCCGATCACCTGTCCAAGCACAAGTCCCAGTCCTGCGGTATCACAGAGCAGCCCCATGGAAAGCTTCTTCACCCTCGAGAACACAAACGTTGTGATAATTGCCGCGATCACGCCGCCATAGATAGCGAGCCCACCCTGCCGGATATTAAAGATGCTTAACAGATCATCCTTATAATAGTCCCATCGGAATGCAACGTAGTACAGCCGCGCACCGATCAGTGAACAGACGATTGCGATCATCGCAAGATCGTAATAAGTATCCGGCTTTTGTCCCGTTCGCTTTGCCATCCAGCAGGCAATTCCAAGACCAGCCAGCATTCCGCATGCGATCACGATTCCATAGTATGCGATTGAGAAATTGCCGATCATAATGTTCTTCCCCACATGATCCAGATAAATATGTAAATGTGGAAAATTAATGTTATAATCCATTTTTTACTCCTTCTTCACCCCAATAGTGGGTGTTCTATTTCTTTATTATAAGTTGACATTCTCCGTATTGCAAGATTCTTCTTGCTCCCTGTCAAGCGTCCGATAGGTCCGATAAAACAGGATTGATGTCGTTGTTACAGCGATCACATCCGCCACCGGTTCCGCAAGGAATACCGCCATCAGCTTATCTTCCATGAATGCCGGAAGGATATAGATAAGTGGGATCAGCAGAATAACCTTACGCAGCAAAGCCAGGAAAACGGATGTCTTTGCATTTCCCAACGCGATAAATGTCTGCTGGCAGGAGATCTGCACCCCGAAGATCACCGATACTGCCATATAGATGCGAATCGCCCATTTTGTGAAAGCAATCAGCTCCGCCTGATCCGTAAAAATCAGAATGAATGCCTGTGGAAGGATCATGCAGATCAGCCAGATGACCGCGGTAAATGCCACGCAGGACACCAAAAGTAACCGGAAGGTCTTCTTCACGCGATCCATCTTCTTCGCTCCGTAATTGAACCCGATGATCGGCTGCGCGCCCTGCGTCAGCCCCTGGATCGGCAGCATAGACATCTGCATCACAGACGAGAGAATCGTCATCGCACCGACCGCCACATCACCGCCATACTTAAGCAGGCTCGTGTTAAAACAGATGTTTAACACACTTTCTGTAAACTGCATGATAAACGGCGCAACACCAAGCGCAATACATGGTCCAACAGTTTTCGGACGAATCTTCAGATTCCCTTTTCGAATCCTAAGTGTTGTTTCTTTTCCCAGTAAAAACCGCACGATCCACACACAGGAAACTCCCTGCGAAAGAATCGTTGCAAGTGCCGCTCCGCGCACACCCATATGTAATCCAAAGATAAAAATCGGATCCAATATAATATTACACACTGCACCGATCACAATGGTCAGCATTCCGGTTCTGGCAAATCCCTGTGCATTGATGAACGCATTCAGTCCCAACGCAAGCTGCACAAAAATGGTTCCAAGTGAATAGATCTGCATATATGCCCATGCATAAGGGAGCGTACTCTCACTTGCGCCAAAAAGCAGCAATATGTCCTGTCCCCAGATCTGACTTACCATCGTCACAATGACCGCCACGAGAACAAGCATCGACGTACAATTGCCAAGAATTCTCTCCGCCTCTTCTTTGTTGCCCCGCCCCATCATAATGGATGCACGCGGCGCACCGCCCATGCTCACAAGCGCTGCAAACGCAGAGACACACATGATAAAAGGCATCGTCACTCCAAGTCCCGTCAAAGCCACCGAACCAACCTCTGCAATATGACCGATGTACATACGATCGACCAGGTTATAAAGCAGATTGATGACCTGTGCCAGAATTGCAGGAAGCGCCAGCTTAAAAAGCAGACCTCCTATCCGATCCTCTCCAAGATTTGCTTCCTTCTTTTCCTTTTGTCTCATACTATACTCTTTCTATTTTCTAACCAAACTTTTCATATTCCCACAATGAAACTATTTTGTCACTTATAGGAATGGTTGTCAAGAAAGCTTCTTTCTTCTTTTGTAAGCTTTCCATTCACACACGAAAAACAGACAGAACGTCCTACGCCCTGTCTGTTTTAAATGTGTTAACTTTCAAGCACTAGCAGCTGCACTCGAAGCTTCCGCACTCTGTCTCCTTACAGCTGTCTGCATGTCCTCCGGAGATACCGATATGGTTCGCACTACAAGCTTTCTCACGGTTGAACTTGCACTCGGTTGCATCACAAGCTACATTTGTGTCTTTCTCCGGCTCACCCATCTTGTTTGTCGCGCATCCACAGCCTCTTGCCGCAAAGCTTCCGCAGCTTGTCTCTGACGGCATCTTTGCCTTCATACCTTCTACATGGATATCCTCTCTTCTACAGCAGTTATCCTCGTTGTAAGAACAGTTTACAACATTACAATCCAGTTTTGTCATCTCACATACCTCCTGATTTCTTCAGATTTCCACCGGACATTTTCCGGTCTGATCCATTTTCACATATGGATTCCTACATTAATATGTGTAATCTGACACAAACTATTCTTACGCTTTTTTATTTTTTCATTCCTGAAATTGCAGACATTGTACTGCAGCGGCTCCGGCAATCCGGTCTTGGCGCGTGCCCCATAAGAGGAACACGTTTTTAGACAAAATCATTGAATTTGCGAAAATGTCTGCTGGGCTCAATTTTTGTGTCCGAGCAACGCTTCGACTGCGGTGCTCCGGATGTCCGTCTGACACAGATGTGCTCAAAATTTCTAGTCTGCCTAAATGGGCGTCCTCAGAAAGTCGATATGAGCCGCCTTGTGCAAAACTCGCTTCGTGTCTATTGGAACGCCTCCATACAGTGTTGCTCACAAACAGTTGCCCCGCGGCGGCACGTTTTCTTCGAACGCCCATTAAGGCAGACACGAAATCCATCGGACACATTCTGTGTTCAGGCGAACATCCAAAGCGCCACTGTCTAAGCTTGAGCGGACAACAAATCATAGAAAGAGCCCAGCGGAGATTTCCTGCAAATTCTTGATTTTGGATAACTAGTGTCCTCTTATGGGGCACGCGCCAAGACCGGATTGCCAGAGCCGCTGCTATAAAAGCTTCATAATTTCAGGAATGAAAAAACAAAAAGCCCCGAATCCGAAGATCCGGGGCATATCACCTGATAAAATTTTACAGGAAGATGTACTTGCAGATGAATAATACTGCGAGAATGTACATAAGAGGTGTGATCTTCTTGTGCTTTCCACAAACAAGGTTGAGGATTACATAAGAAATAACGCCGATTGCGATACCTTCAGCGATGCTGTACATAAGTGGCATAGCAATCAGGCAAAGGTATGCAGGAATCGCATCTGTAAGATCATCAAAATTAACCTTAACAATTGCAGATACCATAAGGAATCCTACGAAGATTAATGCAGGAGCGGTAGCAAATCCAGGGATTGCTGTAAAGATCGGTGCAAAGAAGATTGCAAGCAGGAATAAGAAACCAGTTACAACGGATGCAAGACCGGTTCTTGCGCCTGCACCGACACCTGCAGAACTCTCTACGAAAGTTGTGGTTGTTGATGTACCGAAGATAGCTCCTGCAGAAGTCGCAACGGCATCAGCAAGAAGTGCCTGCTTAACATTCGGAAGCTGTCCTTTTTCATCAAGCATGCCTGCCTTGTCAGATACACCGATGAGTGTTCCGATGGTATCGAACATATCAACAAACAGGAATGAGAATAATACAACGATGAAATCAATGATACGGACGCCACTGAAATCAGCAGTAAAACACTGTCCGAATGTATCTTTGATTGCTGTAAAATCAGTAAACTGTAATGTTGGATATAAAGAATAATATCCTGCATCCGGATCGATCACATAGATACCGGTTGCCTGGCAGATCATACCAAGAACCCATGTAGCGATAATACCGATCAGGATAGATGCCTTCACGCCCTTTACATAAAGGATAGCGGTCAGCATCAGACCAAGTAATGCCAGAACGGCGCAGACACCTTCTGTGTGCCAGTTCTCTGTGAATTTCACATAAGATAACAGCGTAGAATCATTGTTTACAACGATATGACCGCCCTGTAAACCGATGAATGCGATAAACAGACCGATACCAGCTCCAACACCTTTCTTTAAGGTTGCCGGAATTGCATTAAAGATTGCCTCACGTACGTTGGTCAGTGACAGGATGATGAAGATAATACCTTCCGCGAATACTGCCATCAAAGCAACTTTCCATGAGTAACCCATGTTACCACATACGGTATAGGCGAAATATGCATTCAGTCCCATACCAGGAGCCAGTGCAAACGGATAGTTTGCAAGAAGTGCCATCGCAAGTGTTCCTACGAATGATGCAAGACAGGTTGCGATCAATACTGCAGTAGGATTCATTCCTGCTGCACCCAGCATGTTCGGGTTAACGGCCAGGATGTACGCCATTGTCATGAATGTCGTAATACCGGCGATCACTTCCGTTCTCACGCTGGTGTTGTTCTCTTTGAGTTTGAACATTTTTTCTAACATTGTTCCCTCCATTTAATAAATTAATTTTTTTATGTATAAACCCGAGGGACGCTACGCGACTCATCCCCCGGGCAGATACCTTATCTTACTTGCTCTCCTCTTCGGTCTTAACTTCCTCGCGGATTGCTTTTGTATCAATCTCCTCACAGATCTGGGCAATAAACTCGTCAAGCGGCTTCACGCCCTCGTCCCCTGCGAAGCGGCTTCTTACGGAAACCGTTCCGTCAGCTTCTTCCTGCTGTCCGACAACAAGCATGTATGGAAGCTTATCCAGTCTTGCCTCACGAATCTTGTATCCGATCTTCTCAGCACGGCTGTCTACTGTGACATCTACATGCTTTTTCTTGAGTTCTGCTGCAACCTTGTTGGCGTAATCCATATACTTCTCAGAGATTGGAAGTACACGAACCTGCTCCGGGCAAAGCCATGTCGGGAATTTTCCTGCATAATGCTCAATGAGCCAAGCGAGTGTACGCTCGTAGCATCCCATGGAGGTACGATGGATGATCCAAGGCAGAACCTTCTCACCCTTCTCATCAATGTAGTACATACCGAACTTTTCTGCACTTGCGCAGTCAAGCTGGATGGTTACCATCGTATCTTCCTTGCCGTATACGTTCTTTGCCTGGATATCGATCTTCGGTCCGTAGAATGCAGCCTCTCCGTCAGCCTCTGTGAACGGAATATGATTCTCATTCATAACGTCACGCAGATACTGCTGGGTGCTGTTCCAGTACTCGTCATCGCCAAGGTATTTCTCCTTGTTGTTCGGATCCCACTTAGACAGACGGTAGGTAACATCTCCGTCGATACCAAGTGTCTTCATAACATAGTGGCACAGCTCAGTACATCTTGTCAGCTCTTCCTCAGCCTGATCCGGGCGCAGAATGATGTGTGCCTCTGTGATTGTGAACTGTCTTACACGGGTAAGTCCATGCATCTCACCGGAATCCTCGTTACGGAACAGAGTGGATGTCTCTGACATACGATACGGAAGATCGCGGTAAGAATGCTGCTCATTCATATATACATAATACTGGAACGGACAAGTCATTGGACGCAGGGCCATGGTTTCCTTGTCATCGGAATCCTTATTTAAGATGAACATTCCGTCCATGTAATGATCCCAGTGTCCGGAAATCTTGTAGAGATCAGCCTTCGCCATCAGTGGTGTACGTGTTCTCACATAACCCCACTCGTTATCCTCCAGATCCTCGATCCAGCGCTGCAGCTTCATGATCATCTTGGTTCCCTTTGGTGTAAAAAGCGGAAGTCCCTGACCGATGACGTCAACGGTTGTAAATAATCCCATCTCACGTCCGAGTCTGTTATGATCACGTAACTTTGCATCTTCAAGCTTTGCAAGATGCTCCTTCAGTTCGTCCTTCTTATTGAATGCGGTACCGTAGATACGGTGCAGGCGCGCCTTGTTGGAATCGCCTCTCCAGTACGCCATAGAAGAAGAAAGCAGCTTGTATGCCTTCACTCCCTTGGTGCTCATCAGATGTGGTCCTGCACACAGATCAACGAATCCTCCCTGATCATAGAAAGAGATCTCTGCATCCTCCGGAAGATCCTCAATGAGCTCTACCTTGTAAGGCTCACCCTTCTCCTCCATGAACTTGATTGCATCATTTCTTGAGAGTGTATATCTTGTAATCTCATGACCTTCCTTGATGATCTTCTTCATCTCTGCCTCTAAATTGTCAAGATCCTCTCTTGAGAATGGCTCAGAATCGAAATCATAGTAGAATCCATCATCGATCGCCGGTCCAATTGCCAGCTTTGCATTTGGGAAAAGGCGTTTTACTGCCTCTGCTAAAATATGTGATGCCGTATGGCGGATGACACGAAGTCCTTCCGGATCGCTTGCAGTCACGATATTCAGTTCGCAGTCCTCACTGATCTCAGTTCTAAGATCAACGATCTCTCCATTCACTTCTCCTGCACATGCCACACGTGCTAAACCTTCGCTAATGTCGGAAGCGATCTCATAAACCGTTTTAGCTTCCTGATACTCTTTGACTGATCCATCTTTTAATGTGATCTTCATAATGATTATCCTCCTTATCAAACAATCTTGGCACATCAGTCTTGTGCCTGTACTTTGTCGTCCTATCCGAGGATTACGAAATTGTGTAAAATAGAAATCCCCGGTATCAGACGATCCTGATACCGGGGACGATAAATTATCGCGGTTCCACCCCAGTTACCACACATAAGAAACATGTGATCACTTCATTCGATGATAACGGAATCACCGGACCGGATTGGGGTCACTCAGAGTTGGTCTTCCATAAACTTCCCATACGGATGCTTGCACCACTTCGCTTGCGCAAAGGCATCGTTCTCTGCTATGCTTCGTTTATGTACTCTTCTCTTCAACGTTTTGCTTTATGTTTTAACATAACTTATTATAGGCTCGAATTTCAGAAAATCAAGTACTAATTTGCAAAAATTATCGTCCGCAGCAGAATTTGTATTTCTTACCGCTTCCGCAAGGACATGGATCATTACGTCCAACCTTCTTACCAACGATAACCGTACCGGACTTCTTCTGCTCAAGATACAGCTTATGCTTTGTCTCTGCATCGAAGATCTCATCCCACATCGGAAGATTGTAAAGCCAGTCAGCCTTTGCATCGACCATGTTCTTGTACAGCTTTACTTTATCGAAAGCAAGGCTTACCTTAGTGTCCTCTTCCATTGTATCGATCGGGTTCGGCTCAACGAGACTCTCATTGATTCCGTCTAGGAATCCTGCCATCTCAAGTACAGACAATCCGTATTTATCAGCCAGTTCCTTAACCGTTCCCTCTACTACTTCATCCGGGTTCGTAAGAAGCTTCTCGTAGACCCCCTTCTCTAAAAGGAAATATCTCTGCCAGAATCTCTGTAACTCCCCCTGGTTTGCTTTCTCATTATAGGCAATCTTCTGCCACTCCTGCAATATAGCCATCTTTATACCACCTTTATCAATAAAGAATTCATGGATAATTCACATGTAAAGCCATTATACCAAAATATAGAGCATTTTCCAAGCTTTTTCTTTCTTATACCAACATTGCTTCTTATATATATTTCCGGAGATCCTATGTATTTCCCGATTTTGCACGCAAACCTCTGCAATGCTTCATCCTCGAATCGTTAATCCGTGTATCGCAGAAGCATTGCTGAGAACTTCGGTAACGTAACCGTAATACTTCCGTCAACGACCGCAAACTCCACCGGATCAGTCTGATAACCGGTTTCATCCGTACATATAAGCTGCGTCAGCTTTGCTTCCGCTTTCAGTTCATTCCCCGCCTGTTCCATGTAATCCATCGCACAAGGGACTCCCGCCATCCACACCGGAACCTTCTGTGTCATCTCCTGATCGGCGCAGTTCATCAGCACAATCGAATACATCGACGCATTAAATCGCGCATAGGCAAGGAAATCATCCCCGCTCTTAAGCTCGATGAGTGATCCGGTTCTCAGTTCCTCACAGGACTTATGGATCCTTATGATCTCTTTGTGGAATGCCACAAGTTCCTGATCCTCATGCCCCCACGGATACGTTCTGCGGTTGTCCGGATCCGTAAATCCGCAGACACCGGCCTCGTCACCATAGTACAGCGTAGGTGCCCCCGGCCAGGTCATCAGCATCACCACCGCCTCGCGGAATATTGCAGGATTATTCCCCTCATCTGCAGCCTTTGCGCCAAGTGTATCGATCCGTCCTGCCTTATTACTGGTTCTTGTCATAAAACGCGAATGATCGTGGTTGGACAGCTGGTTCATCGCAACAAGCCTGCTCGGCATCGCAAAATTCGCGCCGTTTCTTCGCATTGCCTCCCAGAAGCTGTCCGCATCCCCGACAAGCTCCGGCTGATACTCATCACTGTGCTTCTCCATTCCGGTTAAGAACCAGGTCATCGGCTCCATGAAAGCATCATAATTCATAACCGAATCCCACTCATCGCCACCGAGCCACGGGCGCGTATCGCCGTAATGCTCCGCAAGAATGACAGCCTGCGGATTCGCTTTCTTGACCGCCTTACGGAATTCCTTCCAGAAGTGATGATTAAACTCCGGCGTAAAACCAAGATCTGCAGCCACATCCAGTCTCCAGCCATCCGCATTATAGGGTGGCGAAACCCACTTGGCAGCGATCCGCATCACGTAATCGAAAAGATCCCTGGAATCCTCATAATTTAATTTTGGAAGCGTCTCGTAGTCCCACCAGCTCTCATAATCGCTGTTGTATGGCCACTCGCCCTTCTTCCCGAACTTGAAAAAGCTTCGGTACGGGCTGTCCGAAGACACATATGCCCCCTTTTCGTAACCTTCTGCATTCTCATAGATGCGTTCCCTGTCCATCCACTTATTGAACGATCCGCAGTGGTTGAACACACCATCGAGGATCACCTTCATTCCCCGTCTGTGCGCCTCCGCCACCACTTCGGCAAACAGTTCATTGGACGCCTCAAGGTTCGCCTTGTTCGTCACACGATTCACATACCGGGTTGCCAGACGATTCTCATCAGATCCCTCCGGCAGAAGCCCTCCCTCATCCTCCACGATTTTTCCAAAATGCGGATCGATATAATCATAATCCTGAATGTCATATTTATGATTGGACGGTGACACGAAAAGAGGATTAAAATAGATCACCTCCACACCAAGCTCCTGCAGATAGTCCATCTTATCCAGCACTCCCTGCAGATCACCACCATAAAAATTCGCTACATCCATAGTTTCCGGATACCGGTTCCAATCCGTAACCTGCGCCACGCGGCGTCCCGCATACTGATACTCGCCGCTTAAGACATCATTCGACGGATCTCCGTTACAGAAACGATCCACATAGATCTGATACATGACCGCGCCTTTGGCCCAGTCCGGTGTCTCAAAGCCCGGAATCAGGATAAATTCATAGTGTAAGTCCCTCTTGCCACGCAGCGATCCCCGCATATCATAATATCCGCGGATGCCGTCTGCCTCCACTTCAAAACAATAGGTAAACTTCTCCGTTCCAAGCGCCACCTGGACCGCATAGTAGTCAAAGCAGCCCACACTCTTCTCCTTTGTCATCGGATACCGCATATCTTTACTTCGCAGGCTGACACACTTGATTGCATCTTTCGCCGACCGGAAGCGGATCGTCACAGTGTCATTCATCTTCGGCTCCGCCGGAGAAACAAATTCTTCGGTCGTGTCGCTGAACAAAGCCATATTTTTTAAATCGTTTGTTGTTTGCATCGTTATTCCTCTCTTCCATCACGAAAACGTCAGCCCCGCACGATGATTCACGCAGGACTGACGTCTGTTATTTAACTTCCCATATCTATTTTATCGGATAAAAACCGGATGTGCAAGATATCGTAACTGTTCAGAGCCAACCTCCAAAATGCTACGCATTTCGTCGGTGTGGCGTATCCGCCAAATAAAATTTCAAAAACAGTCTTAAAAATGCAAGCATTTTATAGCTGTTTTATGAAATTTTGCTTGGCTCTGAACAGTTACAAAATATCGATGTACTCGCCCGCCAAAGCCTTATTCATACTGCGGACAGCGCAGAACTTACCACACATACTGCAGGTATCGCTGTGGTCATCCTCCGGGCTTCGGCTGTCACGGATCGCCTTGGCTGTCTCCGGATCAATGGCACATTCAAACTGTGCGTCCCAGTCAAGCACGCGTCTTGCATCTGCCATACGGTCGTCGATATCTCTCGCTCCCGGAATTCCCTTGGCAATATCCGCAGCATGAGCCGCGATCTTAGAGGCAACAATTCCCTGCTTTACATCTTCGACGTTCGGGAGAGCCAGATGCTCCGCCGGTGTCACATAGCAGAGGAATGCAGCTCCGCTCATCGCTGCCACTGCACCACCGATGGCTGCCGTAATATGGTCATATCCCGGTGCGATGTCCGTAACAAGAGGCCCCAACACATAGAAAGGCGCTCCCATGCAGATGCTCTGCTGCACCTTCATGTTTGCAGCGACCTGATCAAGCGGCACATGTCCCGGTCCTTCAACCATTACCTGTACGTTGTGATCCCACGCACGCTTTGTAAGCTCTCCGAGACGAACCAGCTCCTCGATCTGGCATACATCCGTTGCATCTGCAAGACATCCAGGTCTGCATGCATCGCCAAGCGAAATCGTCACATCATGCTCCTCACAGATATCAAGGATTTCATCATAGTACTCATAGAATGGATTCTCCTCACCGGTCATCGTCATCCATGCAAATACAAGACTTCCGCCGCGACTTACAATATTCATTTTACGCTTATGCTTTTTGATCTGCTCGATGGTTTTTCTTGTAATTCCACAATGAAGTGTTACGAAATCCACGCCATCCTCTGCATGCATTCGTACAACATCTATGAAATCCTTCGCCGTCAGTGTTGCCAGATCTCTCTGATAATGGATCACGCTGTCATAAACCGGAACGGTTCCGATCATCGCCGGACATTCGCTTGTCAGTTTACGTCTGAATGGCTGCGTATCTCCGTGGCTCGATAAGTCCATGATCGCCTCCGCACCCATATTGACCGCGCTCATCACCTTCTGCATCTCGATATCGTAATCTTTGCAGTCTCTTGACACACCAAGGTTTACATTAATCTTCGTGCGAAGCATGCTTCCCACGCCTTCCGGGTTCAACGATGTATGATGCTTGTTCGCGCAGATTGCGACCTTGCCCTCTGCAACCAGCTCCATCATCTTCTCCACTGGCATATTCTCCTTTTCCGCTACTGTCTTGATCTGCGGTGTTACGATGCCTTTTCTTGCGGCATCCATCTGTGTTGTGTACGTGCTCATCTTCTCTCTCCTTTGTCTTTTCTTTGAAAATTCTTCCATTAAGATTTCTTTTCATTAAGATTTCCTGATTCGTTTTTGTTTTCCGTCGCTTCGCGTAAATCGAAAAAACATCCTATCCAAAAAAGAGATGCAGAAAGCATCTCTTTGTACACAGATATCGCTCCCTACGTTGGCATTATCCAAATCAGGTTTTGGGTCGAAACGATACAGTTTCCTCTCAGCCGACTACGGTCAGCTCCCCATTTGTTTCTATTTTACACAAAAACTTCGTTATATTCAAGATATTTTATACTTCCGTTGCCACTTTATATCCTGCTTTCTCCATTTCAAGTGAAAAGGCTTCTTTCGTCATATTCACTGCACCAACTTAATTTCATTTAAGGCAGCATTGTACTCTTCTTCTGTATAATCCTTAAGAATAATTTCTTTCGATGCATTAAAATCAATAATCATTTTTTTAATTGCCCGAATATTCGCCTCTTCTGCTGCTTTCTTTTCATATTTTTCCATCACTTCACACACGGCCTGAAGTCCTCCTTCCTGATGTTTCAAATAATTCATTCGCTTTGTAAGTACCGGAAATTTAGAGTTATTCACTTCTTTCTCTATTAAGCAACTTAAATATTCCGATACCGTTGTCTCATCCCTAACTTGTGTGTTCACAAACACTCTCTCAAGTCCATCATCAATCGTTCGAAACTCCTTGACCCTTTTGTGCTTTTCTTCAATGGTAAAATCTTTTCCCTTCTTCATATAGTTTTCCTTTCTTTAGTATAGCATAACGAGTGTTTTTTACAACAAAATCCCCTTATGTCCCCTCAAAATTCTGTATTAATTTTAAAACTCATGGTATTGCAGCGCATGAAACTCACGCTTAAATGGATTTGTTAAATCGAAACATATATCCGATCTGATTGAATTTTGCTTTGTGGATACAGAATAACGCATCTACACAGATTCGTCAATACCATTTTGTCCTGTTTTAATTGATTTTTTCATTGGTTGACGTTTTCCGCATCTTCCGCTATTATTCTATTATTAGTCCATAAACTTATAAATAGCGCAATTATCTATCATTTTATTTTGTAATTGCAGGGAGGAAATTCTATGAAGAAAGTAAAACAGATTCTTGCCATCATCGGCATTATCCTTCTCGTTCTCTTATACCTGAGCACTTTGGTCTGTGCGATCATCGACCATACAGAGACGATGCGCCTGTTTCAGGCATCCATTCTGGCTACCGTTATCATTCCTGTGCTTCTTTGGGCATACTCCTTCATCTACAAACTGATCAAGAAGAATGCTAAGGAGCAGATGGATGAGATGCAGAACAACTCCAACGCATCCCTGAAAGATAAGGCCAATTTATCAAAAAAATAGAGAGCACAACAAAACACTTTCTTAATACATAAATTCGGGGTTGCCGCGCTCAGCTTTAATTTCTAAAACAAACGATACCAGATTATATAGTAATCTAAGAAATTAGCAGTGGTTTGTTTATAATCAACGGACTTTGAAATATTTCAACGACTAGATTTTTTCAGAGTTACGGCATCGAACCATACGTTTATTTTGTTCAGGAAAATTTGCAAGTTAACTTCACCAGCGATTTTGGATAGTTGGCTGAGATATGCGCTATTATCGATAGATAATGGAACGGTGAAGCAGTTGCAAATTTGTCCTTCAAAAATAAGTATGGCTTCGATACCTGTAGCATGAAAGCATATGTCATTGAAATCATCCAAAGTCCTGTTGGTTGGATAAAACTACTGCTAATTTTCTTTTTTACTTACAGATCCGGTATCTGCGTAATTGAAAAATGAGAATCTGATGCGCGTCAAGAATTTGCGCAGTAGTAAAGGGTGAATGCCGCTACACTATAGGCATCCACCCTTTACTACTGTGAAAATTTTTGTTGAAATCAATTTGTCGAGGTGTTTTCTTAAGCCAACAGACATACGAGACCATACTTATTTTTCAGAACAATTTGGCAACTGCTTCGCCGTTCCATTGGCTAGGATAATAGCGAAAAGTAGCAACTTTTAATAAAACCATCCGAAATCGCTGGCGAAGTTAACTTGCCAAATTTTCTGAAACAATAATTGTATGGTTCGGATGGCGTCACTGTTAGAAAACCTACGTCCGAATTAATTTCTCCCTTTTCAGAAAAGTGTTCTCAGAGTCTAGTTCTGACTTGAAACTGTATATTATACATATTTTTATACTTTTTATTCATTTCCGATCTTGTCTGGTAAAAAATTCTTTATGCTAATTGGATAAACCTATCTGCAAAAAAAATAAAGAACTGATACCCTCTTTTGTTTGGGGTATCAGTTCTTATTCCGATAAAATATTTCTTTATGCTAAGGAACAATTACAGTATGTATTCTGTCTTTGTTGGTGCTGGATGGCTGTTCCCCTGGTGCTGTTCCTCCATTTTCTCCAGGGGTAACCGGGGTATTCTTTGCTGTCATTTTACAGCTTCCAGTGCATCCACCGATACAGGTGCCAGTACAGGCTGCTAAACAATTACCTTTACAGTCATTTTTGCATCCGGATGAACAACTTTCCAAACATGCTGTGCTGCAATTGCCTAAACAAGTGCCAGTACAGTTACTTGTGCATGTTCCTTTACAGTTTGCATGACATCCATCACTGCAATCACTCACACATGCAGCCAAGCATGTATTTTCACATGTGGTACTGCAATCTTCACAACCTGTACTTGAGACACTTTCTGTATTAGCGCATACTGCTGTACAATTTGTATCACAGGTTCCACTACAATCTTCGCAGCCATTTGTTTTTGATGTTCCTGCACAACTGCCTGTACAATCTCCACCACATAAGTTTTCACAAGTGCCCGTACAATCGGTACATCCCTTTGTTGTAGTATCACAAGTGCCTGTGCAGGTTTCTGAACATGTAACATCACAAGTACCCGTGCAATCCGTGCACAAATCACCGCCTGTTGCACTTTCTTCACAAGTACCCGTGCATCCAGTACAGGATCCACCACAATAGCCCTTGCAATCACTATCACAACTAGATGAACATTCTTGACCACAATTGTCTTTGCAAGTTTGCTCACAGCCATCTAAACAACCAACTGTACAACTGTCTACACATTCTGTATTACAAGTTCCTGTGCAGGAATCATTGCAACCTGTTTTGCAGCCTTGATAACAGCCTGTACTACAAGAAGTGTAACATTGACCTGAACAATCAGATCCACATGAACCACTGCAACTTCCACCGCAATAAGTATCACAACTTCCTGAACATGACTGGTCACATCCACCATCACATGTTCCTGTACATGATGTCTTACAGCCGGTTTTACAGCCTTCCTTGCATCCATCTTTGCACGAATCTTTACAGCTTGTCTTACATCCATCATTACAGCCCGTTTTGCACGTGTCTTTGCAACCAGTTTTACAGCCAGACTTACATCCTTCTTTACAGCCATCTTTGCATGCGTCTTTACAGCTTGTTTTGCAGCCGGATTTACAACCATCTTTACAACCGCTGTCACAACTACTTTTGCAACTGTTACATTTTTGGTGACAAGTGCTACCACAGGTTCCATCACAATGAGCACATTTTGCGTTACACCTTGCATCACACCCATTGCAACCGCCTTTATTTCCAGCCTTACATGCTGCTGTACAATTAGCACAGTCACCAGTGCATGATGATTTACAACCACCTGAACAGGCATTTCCACAATTATGATCACATGATCCTTTACATGAATGGCACCCTTTTTTGCAAGTGCTTCCACATGAACCACTACACCCATCTTTACATGAGTTACAATTCTTCTTGCAAGAACTTCCACATGAACCGCTGCATCCATCTTTGCATGAATTACAGTGCTTTTTACAAGATGATCCACAATCTCCTTGACACCCATCTTTACATGAATTGCAACTACGTTTACATGCAGTGCTACAATCATTTTTGCATTTGCCAGAACATCCATTACACCCTTTTTTACAAGAACTTCCACATGAACCACTGCATCCATCCTTGCAGGAATTACAATTGTTTTGACATCCACTGCATTTTTTAGCTTGTGCACGTATATGTCCGGTACTGATTTCTTCTTCTGAAACAGCTATTGCTCCAACTACTGCAAGTGCGTCAATTCCACGTGCTATTTTGAGAGCAGAAGAGGAGGACTCTTGTTTTTGACTGTCTATACTTTCTTCCTTATTGGTGTTTTCTTGTTCCAACTGGTTATATTCTTTGCTTTCTGGTGCATCTACACTATAATCATAACTGTCACTAGGATCATAGAATTGTAATTGTTGCATATCCTGAACGAGTTTTTCACAATCTGCACCGCGCAATATCTTAAATTTTTCCATGTCTGTTCTCCAATCAATAAAAAAATATTACATTTTTCTATTGGAGGAATAGGCCTTACTTTGACCGAAATAACTTATTCAGTGTCTTATAAATGGTATTCTCAAGT